>ERZ842401.1575-NODE-1575-length-32277-cov-10.123146_pt1 | contig 32277 bp, 25 predicted proteins | sample MGYA00521270_ERZ842401 | MGnify/ENA primary metagenome ERZ842401 (study PRJEB31892, sample SAMEA3878208) | bioreactor metagenome | biome: Moose rumen | place: Sweden | collected 2011-10 | study: EMG produced TPA metagenomics assembly of the PRJEB12797 data set...
GTAGCCGCCGTCTTGCAGGCGGGAGGGATTCCTCAGATGAGGAGTCCCTCCCTTTGTTGTTATTGTCTCTATTTATCTAATTCCTGTGCAAAACATTATTGTTAAATTATAACATGATCAGCAATAAATACCTCATTTTGTAAGTCCTATTTAGCAGACACAAGGTAAATGTCCTATATTTCTTTATAAATGGCAAAAAAAAAGTTTTTTTGAAATTCTTTTATTCTACATGTAATGTTTTTTAAAAAAAATTACTAACTTAGCGGGGTCTAATATATCCATGCGAGATAATAAAATAGTAAATAATAAATAAATTCCTTAAATTGATATGGAAAACAAAATTCAAGAATTGACCGATAAAATCTATCGCGAAGGCGTAGAAAAAGGTAATGAAGAAGCTCAGAAGCTTATTCAGAAAGCACAAGAAGAAGCTGCAAGTATTGTTGCAAGTGCCAAGAATGAAGCTGAATCTATTTTAGCTGCGGCTAAGAAATCTGCTGATGAATTGTCAGAAAATACTAAGTCAGAATTGAAACTTTACACTGGTCAAGCTGTAAATGCCTTAAAGTCTGAAGTTACAAATCTGCTGACTGATAAGATCGTGAATACCGATGTAAAGGCGTTTACAGGAAATAAGGACTTCTTGAATAAGTTTATCGTTTCATTAGCTCAGAAGTGGTCTGCCACTGAGCCTTTAGTAATTTCAACGAGTGATGCTGACGGATTGAAAGCATTCTTTGCTGCTCAGGCTAAAGACTTGTTGGAAAAGGGCGTGAAAATAGAGCAAGTGAACGGCCTTAAGACCTTGTTCTCTGTTTCTCCTGCGGATGGTTCTTATAAAGTGAATTTTGGAGAGGAGGAGTTTGTCAACTATCTGAAGGATTTCTTACGCCCACAGTTAGTAGACTTGTTGTTTAAATAAAAAGTTGGTACTATGAGTAAATATTATTACTTAGTTACCGGCTTGCCTGAATTAACGTTAGAGGATAATAGACTCAGGTATTCTGTTGCTGATTTTAAGAAAGAGTTTTATCCCGAGCTCTCTAAAGGAGATCAGAAATTAGTGGATTTGTTCTATCTTAAATTCGACAATGAAAATGTGTTGTCTCTGTTGAAAAACAGAGAGGCAGTGATTGATGAACGTGGTAATTTCTCTGCCGATAGCATTCTTGCTATTATCAGACAGATACAGGAGGAAGGTAAAATATTGACACCTAATGTCTTACCTTCTTATTTGAATCAGTTCATCACTTCTTATATGCTGGATCCAACATTTACAGAAGGTAAAATTATGGTAGTAGATAGACTTGCTGCCATGTATTATGCTCATGCCATGAAATGTGGGAATGATTTCCTCTCTTCTTGGTTTGAGTTTAATCTTCATGTGAACAATATTCTGGTAGCACTCACCGCTAGAAAGTTTAAGATGGAAGTAGAACCTCTGATTGTGGGTGATACGGAAGTTTGTCAGGCATTGCGTAGTTCAAATGCCAGAGATTTCGGACTTTCAAGCGAAGTTGACTATTTGGAGCAAGTGGTGAAGATTTCTGAAATCACAGATCTTGTGGAGCGTGAGAAAAAAATAGATCAGCTTCGCTGGAAATGGATGGAAGATAAGACCTTCTTTGAATACTTCTCTTTGGAGCGTTTATATGTATTTCTGTTGCAGACAGATATTATTGAGCGCTGGTTGACCCTTGATAAGGAAAAGGGAAGCCAAATGTTCAGAAGTATTATTGCTGCTCTCAAAGACGAGGTAAAGGTACCTGTGGAATATTGATAAAAATAAATTAACTATATATGGCAACAAAAGGAACTGTTAGTGGGGTAATTGCCAACATGGTGACCCTGAACGTAGATGGTCCTGTCGCTCAGAATGAGATCTGTTATATCTTGACTGGCGGGGACAGACTTATGGCAGAGGTGATTAAGGTGGTAGGCTCTCAGGTTTATGTGCAGGTTTTCGAAAGTACACGTGGACTTAAGGTGGGGGCTGAAGCTGAGTTTACTGGCCATATGCTTGAAGTGACATTAGGTCCAGGTATGCTTTCTAAGAACTATGATGGTTTGCAGAATGACCTGGATAAGATGGAAGGCGTATTCCTCAAACGCGGAGATTATACGTTTCCGTTGGATAGAGAGAAGAAATGGCATTTTGTGCCACTCGCAAAGGTAGGTGATCAAGTGAAGGCCTCCTATTGGCTGGGAGAGGTAGATGAAAACCATCAGCCTCTAAAGATCATGGCTCCTTTCAGACTGAAAGGTACTGCAGTTGTTAAGTCTATAGTAAGTGAAGGAGACTATACAATCGATGATACGGTGGCAGTATTGACTGACGAAGAGGGCAAAGATGTAAATGTCACCATGACTCAGAAATGGCCAGTAAAGGTGGCTATGACAAATTATGTTGAGAAACCTCGTCCATTTAAGTTGCTGGAGACAGGCGTACGTGCTATTGATACCTTAAATCCTATTACAGAGGGTGGAACAGGCTTTATTCCTGGACCTTTCGGAACGGGAAAGACTGTGTTGCAGCATGCTATTTCTAAGCAGGCCGAGGCAGATATCGTGATTATTGCTGCCTGCGGTGAACGTGCAAATGAGGTTGTGGAAATTTTTACGGAATTTCCTGAATTGGTTGACCCACATACCGGCAGAATGTTGATGGAGCGTACGATTATCATCGCAAATACTTCAAACATGCCTGTGGCAGCGCGTGAGGCTTCTGTGTATACGGCCATGACTATCGGAGAGTATTATCGTAGTATGGGTCTTAGAGTGCTGATGATGGCAGACTCTACTTCTCGTTGGGCTCAGGCATTGCGTGAGATGTCCAACCGTATGGAGGAATTACCTGGTCCTGATGCATTCCCAATGGATTTGTCATCTATTATCTCCAACTTCTACGGCCGTGCAGGATATGTAGAGCTTTATAATGGTCAGTCTGGTTCTATCACCTTTATTGGAACAGTGTCTCCTGCTGGTGGTAACTTGAAAGAGCCAGTAACGGAGAACACGAAGAAGGTGGCACGTTGTTTCTATGCTTTGGAGCAGGCCCGTGCCGATAGTAAGCGTTATCCTGCCATCAATCCTATCGATTCATATTCTAAATATGTGGAATATCCTGAGTTTGCTGGTTATATCTCAAAGCGCATCAATGATGAATGGCTGGGTAAGGTTAACGAACTGAGAACCCGTTTGCAGCGTGGTAAGGAAATTTCTGAGCAGATTAATATCTTAGGTGATGATGGCGTGCCAGTTGACTATCACGTTACATTCTGGAAGTCAGAATTGATAGACTTCGTTATCTTGCAACAAGATGCCTTTGATGAAGTTGATGCTGTGACACCTCTCGACCGTCAGGAAGAGATTATGGACTTGGTAATAGAAATTTGTCATACCGATTTCCAATTTGATAACTTCAATGAGGTTATGGACTTCTTCAAGAAGATCATCAACATTGGTAAGCAAATGAACTATTCTAAGTTCAAATCAGAGCAATACAACGATTACAAGAGACAGTTGCATGATCTGGTTGCAGAAAGAAAAGTTTAATCATTAAAACGAATATACAATGGCAGCTAGAGCTTTTCAGAAAATATATACTAAAATTACTCAGATAACCAAAGCCACCCTTTCGTTAAAGGCTACTGGTGTTGGTTATGACGAGTTGGCCACCGTAAACGGCAAGTTAGCACAGGTGGTGAAAATTGCAGGTGACGAGGTGACCTTGCAGGTATTTGAGGGAACACAGGGCATCCCTACCGATGCCGAAGTGGTTTTCTTGGGAAAGGCACCTACACTTAAAGTCAGCGACCAGTTGGCAGGACGTTTCTTCAATGCTTTTGGTGATCCTATTGATGGAGGTCCTGAAATAGAAGGTGTTGAAGTGGAGATCGGCGGACCGTCTGTGAACCCTGTTCGCCGTAAACAGCCTTCAGAACTGATTGCTACAGGTATTGCTGGTATCGACTTGAATAATACATTGGTATCAGGACAGAAGATTCCATTCTTCGCAGATCCTGATCAACCATTCAACCAGGTGATGGCTATGGTGGCCATGCGTGCAGAGACCGATAAGATTATTCTTGGAGGTATGGGTATGACCAATGATGACTACCTGTATTTCAAGAATGTCTTCTCTAATGCAGGTGCACTGAATCGTATTATAAGCTTCATGAATACCACTGAGGATCCTCCAGTAGAGCGTTTGCTGGTTCCAGATATGGCACTGACTGCAGCGGAGTATTTTGCTGTGCAGAAAAATGAGAAGGTGCTGGTGTTGCTGACTGATATGACCTCTTACTCAGATGCCCTCGCTATCGTGTCTAACCGTATGGATCAGATTCCTTCTAAGGATTCTATGCCAGGTTCTCTTTATTCCGACTTGGCTAAGATTTACGAGAAGGCCGTTCAATTCCCAACAGGCGGTTCTATCACGATTATTGCAGTGACTACACTTTCTGGTGGTGATATCACGCATGCAGTACCAGATAATACTGGTTACATCACTGAGGGTCAGTTGTTCTTGCGTCGTGATAGCGATATCGGTAAGGTTATTGTTGACCCATTCCGCTCTTTGTCACGTCTGAAACAGTTGGTAACAGGTAAGAAGACTCGTAAGGATCACCCACAGGTGATGAATGCAGCTGTGCGTCTTTATGCCGATGCCGCCAATGCAAAGACTAAGTTGGAGAATGGTTTCGACTTGACCAATTATGATGAGCGTACTTTGGCTTTCGCTAAGGAGTACTCAAACGACCTGCTGGCCATCGATGTAAACATCAACACTACCGAGATGTTGGATGTGGCTTGGAAGCTCTTCGGCAAGTACTTCCGTCCTGAAGAGGTGAATATCCGTAAGGAGTTTGTAGAGAAATACTGGCCTAAGGACAGTGAACAATAACCTTTAAAAAGACAACAAAGTGGCTATTAAGTTTCAATATAATAAGACTTCGCTTCAGCAGCTGGAAAAGCAACTGAAAGTGCGTCAGCGAACCTTGCCTATCATTAAGAACAAGGAGAGCGCGTTGCGCATGGAGGTTAAGCGCTGCAAAGATGAATCCGTCTTGCTGGAGCAGAAGTTGGAAAAAGGAATTCAAGCTTACGAAGCCATGTTTGCCCTTTGGAGTGAATTTGATGCCTCATTGATAAAGGTGACGGATGTTCATCTTGCTATCAAGAAGATTGCAGGTGTTCGTGTGCCTCAATTAGATAATGTGGACTTTGAGATACAGCCTTATAGCTTGTTCAGTTCACCCAAATGGTATGCCGATGGCATAGACTTATTGAAGAGTTTGGCACAGATTGCTATCGAAAGAGAGTTTACCGATGCAAAGCTGGGCTTGCTGGAGCATGCTCGAAAGAAGACCACGCAGAAGGTAAACCTTTTCGAGAAAGTTCAGATACCAGGCTATCAAGATGCTATTCGTAAGATTAAGAGATTCATGGAAGACGAGGAGAACCTTTCTAAGTCTTCACAGAAAATCATGAAGTCACATCAAGAGAAGAGAAAGGAGGAGAGTGAAGTATGATTACTAGAATGAAGAAACTCACATTCCTTATTTATCATAAGGATTATGAATCTTTTCTTGATAGGATTCGTGAATTGGGGGTCATTCATATTCAGGAGCGCCAAGCAGGTGAAATGAATGATGACTTGCAGCAAAGTTTAAGTCAACACAATCAGTATAAAGATTTGCTCAAGGAAATGTCTTTCCAGTTTAAAGACAAGGCAGATGAGCAAGTTTATACAGATATGTCGGCCAGCGAGCTGATAGATAAATACAACGACCTGGTTGCTCAGGTGCAGTCTTTGAATCAACGCATTCCTGCTGTTGACAAAGAAATCTCAGAAATGAACATCTGGGGTGAATTCAGTTGGAAAGATATTCAGAAGCTGCGTGAAGCAGGTTATTGTATTCAGTTTTACAACTGCACTGAGCGTGAATACCAGCAAGAATGGGAAAGCCTCTGTGATATCGTTCAGATAACCAAAGCTGCTGGACATGTGTACTTTGTTACTATTTCCAAAGAACCTGTGACACTGGATGTGGAACCAGTTTCCATGCCAAGTTTGTCTCTTTCAGAGTTGCAACAGAAAAGAGCTTCCCTTGCCGAAGAGCAGGCATCTGTCAAGGCCGAACTGCAGGAATTCTGTCGCAAATATTCCAAGACTTTGGAGCATTACGACCAATATCTGCAAGGCGATATTGACCTGATCAAGGTGCGTCTCGATGGTGAGCCTCAGGCAGAAGGTGCTGTCATGCTCATGGAAGGCTGGATACCTGTCGATTGCGAGCAGAATGTACGCAGCGCACTTGACGAAAGTTCTGTCTACTATGAGATCCGTGATTCTGTGAAAGGGGACAATCCTCCTATCAAGCTGAAGAACAATTGGTTCGTCAAGATGTACGAAGTGCTTACAGGAATGTATGGCATGCCTGAATATACCGAGTTTGATCCTACCTTCCTGATTGCTCCGTTCTTCTCCATCTTCTTTGCTTTCTGTGTAGGAGATGCGGGATATGGCTTGGCATTGATAGCTCTTGGTTTCTTCCTTAAGAAGAAATTACCGTCTATGCGTGGCATGATGAACCTGGTGATATCTTTGGGTATCTTTACTACGGTCATAGGAGCCATCTTCGGAACGTTCTTTGGATTCGAACTTGTTAAGCAAGAGTTTATCCCTCAAGGAATAAGGGATCTGATGTTTACCGGAAAAATAGCAGGAACATCTTTCGACAAGCAGATGCTTCTGGCTTTGGTTATAGGTATAATTCACATTAGTGTAGCACTCCTTATCAAGGCTCTTGTGTCTACAGTTCGCTTTGGGTTCAAGAATTCTCTTAGTGAGTGGGGATGGTTCATCGTTGTTGTAGGATTTGTGACTACAGGTACGCTGATGTTCCTCAATGTGATTCCAAAGAATGTGTCAATGTGGGCATTTGTCATCATTGGTGGTGTGGGGGCCATTGGAATCTATCTGCTCAACGACCTTCACCGCAATGTCTTTGTCAACATTGGTGCCGGTCTGTGGGGCACATATAATATGGCTACAGGACTGATGGGTGATACTCTGTCATACATTCGTCTGTATGCTTTGGGCTTGGCAGGTGCCATGCTCGGCAATGTGTTCAACATTCTGGCAGGAATGGCAGGCGATGCAGCTGGCGGTGGCATCATCGGATGGATTGTCTTCGGACTGATTTTCGTCTTCGGTCATACGCTTAACATCGGAATGTCATGCTTGAGTGCTTTTGTTCACCCACTCCGTTTGAATTTCGTAGAGTACTTTAAGAATTCGGGTTATGATGGAACAGGTATCTCCTATAGTCCATTTACAACCGTTGAGAATAAGAACAAGTAAGAATAAATAATAATAATTAATAACTAAAAATTTAAAACATTATGGATGTACAAGTATTATTAGGTTACATCGGCCTTGGCCTGATGTTGGCACTTTCTGGAATTGGTAGTGTCTATGGTACAACTATTGCAGGTAATGCTGCCGAAGCTGGTTTGAAGAAAGATCCTTCTAAGTCTGCAAGCTTCATGATTCTGTCAGCTTTGCCATCAACACAGGGTCTGTATGGTTTCGTTGCTTTCTTGATGACATCAAGTCGTGTAGCAACAGATGGTCTGTTGATGTTTGGTATTGGTCTGGGTGTAGGTCTTATCTGCCTCTTCTCTGCTATCCGTCAGGGACAGATTTGTGCCAATGGTATTAATGGCATTGCCCAGGGACATGATGTGATGGTAAACACCATGATTTATGCAGCTCTTCCTGAGTTCTATGCAATTCTTGCTTTGATTGCAGCTTTGATGGTATAATCATCTTATATTTTATTACCGCCCCCTTGCAAGGAATTGCAAGGGGGCTTTTTTGTTTGTAATGTTTTTCTATCGATCTTCTATTTGTTTGAATAATATTTGTATTTTTGTAGACCATAAAGTTATTATTTTACGCATTTTAATAAATTGTTGTTGTGTTATGTTAGGTACTATTGAAGGTCAATCCCCTACATTAGAAAAAGCACCGTTGTCAGTAAGTACAGGTATCAATCCTTTAGACATCTTTAAGTTTTTGTTGTCAAATTGGTACTGGTATGCTCTTTCTATTCTTATTTGTGTGACAATAGGGTGGTATGTATTTGCGACTACCCAGAAAATGTATTCTTGTTCGGCTTCTGTAATATTCAAAGACACACAGTCGGCTGCTGCAGAGGCTCGCCTTGACCGTCTTACGGGAGGCTACTATTACGGAGGTAATAGCAATACTTCCAATGAAATTCTACAACTTCGTTCAAATAAGTTGATGCAAGATGTCATCAAACGTTTGGGTGCCGAGGTTAGCTATGTGGTGATGGATAACCTTAGGGAAGAAGAACTCTACACACAGTCGCCAGTTAAAATCGTTTTTCCTGAGATGGAAGATTACAAAGAAGTGAGTTTGGTTGCTACTCCTTTGGATAAAGAAAGAGTGCGTCTCTCAGAGTTCTCATCTTTGGATAAGGACGTAGTAGTGCTTATGGGCGACTCTGTAGAAACCTCTGTAGGTAAAATCGTGGTGACCCCTACGCTTTATTATTCCGATTCATGGTATGGTAGGAAAATTGACGTTAGAAAAAAACATCTGATGAATGTGGCCAGTTCGTTGACCTCTAGACTCAATGTGGTGCCTGCAGGTGAGGAAGGCGCTTCATCCATCTTGAGAATGAGTTTGATGGATGTTTCCCCTGTGCGTGCTGAAGACATTCTGAACACTTTGATTATGCTCTTCAATGAGCAGAACATCCTAGAGAAAAACCAAGCTTCTATCAATACCACCAATTTTATCAATGAGCGTCTGCAGATCATTGAAGAAGAATTGGGTGGGGTAGAGTCCCAGATTGAAGCTTATCAGATTTCCAACAATCTGATAGATCTGAGCTCTGAAGCTGGCATTTCCCAGAGCGACCGTCAGCAATATGGAACTTTGTCGAGAGACCTTCAACGTGAGGTTCAAATGGGGCGTTATATCAAAGAATATCTAACCGACCCCTCAAATGCCAACGAATTGATACCCTCGCAGACTGTAAATGATGCCTCTATAGAATCCCAAATCCAACAATATAATGCAGCTAAACTGAAACGCGACAAATTGATTGAAGACAGCAGCGACAAAAACCCAGTCATTCAAGACCTCAATAATACCCTTAACTCTATGCGCCAGAGCATCATTCGGTCAGTAGATAATATGAACGTAAGTACAGAAGTGCGTTTGCGTGATGCTCAGAACCGTGCAGGACAAGCTATGGCACGTATCTCCAACATTCCGACACAACAGCGAGAGATGCAGTCCATTCAACGCCAACAGCGCATCAAAGAGGAACTATACCTTTATTTGCTCAATCGTCGTGAAGAGAATGCACTTCTTCAGGCTACTACTGAGTCTAATGCTCGTGTGTTGGAACCTGCATATAGTAGTGATATTCCTATCTCTCCAAACCAAAATCAACTTATGACCATTGGCCTGTTAAGTGGTTTGGCAGTTCCTACAGGCATCTTGTTGTTCTTCCTCTTCTTCGATACTCGAGTGAAGAGTCGTCGGGACATAGAGCATGCCATCAACGTGCCATTCTTAGGAGAGATTCCAAAAACCAGCTCGAAGCAAATTCATAGTTTCAAGAATAGCATCGTAGTCACTTCCAGCAGCCGAGATACAATATCTGAGGCTTTCCGCATCATCCGAACCAATATGGACTTTATGCACGTCAAGTCCAAAGATCTTCAAGTAGTGACTTTCAGTTCTTTCGGATCTGGGGCAGGTAAGACTTACGTATCCAGCAACCTTGCGGCTTGTTTCTCTATGTCAAACAAGCGTGTGTTGCTGATTGACCTTGATATCCGTAAAGGAACGATGACCAACCGCTCCAAGCATGAGAAGTCACTTGGAATGACGGCCTATCTCTCTGGTCAGGCAGAACTGAGTGATATATTGAAACCCAATGAACTCGGAGAAAACCTCGACTTCATCCCTTCTGGCTCTGTGGCTCCTAATCCAGCCGATCTTTTGATGAGTGATAGACTTGATAAACTGATTGCAGAATTGCGTACACAATACGATTATATCTTTGTGGACAATGTACCTTATGGCGTAGTCGCCGATTCTGTGATAACCAATCGTATTGCCGATCTTACTGTCTTTGTGGTAAGAGCAGGGAAGGTAGATAAGCGTATCCTGCCAGAAATAGAGCGCATCTATGAATCGGGGAGCCTTAAGAACATGTCTGTGGTGCTTAATGGCTCTATTATCCAAAGTCATAATGGCTATGGATACGGTTATGTCTATGGCTATGGTTATGGGTACGGGTACGGCTATGGTTATGGCCTCGGACATAGTAATAAGAAGTCATTGTGGAAGCGTCTGTTTAGAAAATAAACGTTTTCCCCACAGGAAAGGCAGTCTTGGCAAGCCAAGAATGCCTTTCATTGTCATTAATAACTAAAAGCAAATAATTAGCGAGTTGATTTTTACTAATTAGAGCGGTTATTTCGTTTTTTTGTAGTAATTTTGCACGCAAAATAAAAATGCATGTATAAAGAACTCATAACACCCGATTACATCTTCGAAGCAAGCTGGGAGGTTTGTAATAAAGTGGGTGGCATATATACCGTACTTTCTACCAGGGCTGCAGTGCTTCAGGAGAAGCATCGGGATCAACTTATATTTATCGGGCCGGATTTCTGGATAGATAAAGAGAATCCTCTGTTCGAAGAGTCGGATACCCTCTGCGTGGCATGGAAGAAACATGCTATGCAGCAAGAAGGACTGCAGGTGCGTGTAGGTCGTTGGAATATTCCTGGACAGCCTATCGTCATTCTGGTAGATTTCAAGCCATTCTATCAATACAAGAACGAGCTTTACACTGAGATGTGGAATCGCTACCAAGTAGATTCTCTCCATGCCTATGGTGACTATGACGAAGCCTCTATGTTTGCCATTGCTGCAGGCAAGGTCGTGGAGAGTTTTTATCGCTTTAATCTCACTCTACAGGATAAGGTCATTTTCCAGGCGCATGAATGGATGACGGGTATGGCAGCTCTCTATCTGCAGATTACCGTTCCTGAGATTGCTACCATTTTCACCACACATGCTACGTCTATCGGACGTTCTATAGCTGGAAATAATAAGCCTCTATACGACTACCTCTTTGCCTACAATGGTGACCAGATGGCTGATGAACTTAATATGCAGTCTAAGCATTCTATCGAGAAGCAGACGGCTCATCATGTAGATTGCTTCACTACGGTAAGCAATCTTACGGATAATGAATGTAAGGAACTTCTGGACAAACCTGCAGATGTGGTCTTGATGAATGGTTTCGAGGACGACTTTGTGCCTAAAGGAAACACCTTTACAGGCAAGCGTAAGCGCGCACGCTCCACTCTTCTGCATGTGGCACGCTGTCTGTTTGGTGAGGATTACTCCGATGAGGATACTTTGCTGATAGGTATAGGTGGCAGATATGAGTTCAAGAATAAAGGTATCGACGTGTTCTTGGATGCTATGGGCCGACTGAAGAGGGTAGGTGACCTCCAAAAGAAGGTGGTGGCATTTGTCACTGTACCAGCTTGGGTAGGTGAGGCTCGTGAAGACTTGAAGGCACGTCTGAACGACAAGCACCAGAAATATACCGAACCACTTACCATGCCGTTCCTTACCCACTGGTTGAAGGATATGCGGCATGATTGCCTCCTCAATATGCTTCGCCATGTTGACATCCAGAACTCTCCTGACGATCAGGTGAAGGTAATCTTCGTGCCTTGCTACCTGGATGGAAAAGATGGCATCGTGAACAAGAGCTACTATGATACTGTGATAGGCCTTGATATCAGCGTCTATCCTTCCTACTATGAGCCTTGGGGCTATACCCCGCTGGAGAGTTCAGCCTTCCATGTGCCAACCATCACCACCGACCTTACAGGTTTTGGTCTCTGGGTGAAGAGTCTGCGAGGCACTGGTAGCTTGCTCGATGGTGTAAAGGTGATTCATCGCTCAGACTATAACTACCATGAAGTGGCCGATGAGATAGAGGATACCATTGCAGCCTTCTCTACCTTCAGCAAGAAGCAGGTGGCAGAAATCAGACGTGGTGCTGCAAAGATAGCAGAGCAAGCCTTGTGGAAGCATTTCATAGTCTATTATTACGAGGCCTATGATATCGCTTTCCGCAATGCACAGCAGCGCCTGCTTGGCAATGTGAGTTATTAAAATAGGATACACATATATTAATACATATATCGATGAAAATTAGAGTTAGTAACGTAAACAATCCAAATTGGGAGGAGATGACTGTTAAGTCACACATTCCTGCAGAGTTGGAGAAATTGTCAGAATTGGCACGTAACATCTGGTGGGCTTGGAACTACGAGGCCACTGAGCTATTCCGAGATTTGGATCCTGATCTTTGGAAAGAAGTAAATCAGAATCCTGTGCTTCTTTTGGAGCGCATGAGCTATGCAAAGTTAGAGAAACTCTCTAAAGATAAGAACATTCTTCGTCGTCTGGACGACGTATATTCAAAATTCCGCGACTATATGGATGTGGAGCCAGACAAGACCCGCCCTTCAGTGGCCTATTTCAGCATGGAGTACGGTCTGAGCCATGTGCTGAAGATTTACTCTGGTGGTTTGGGCGTTTTGGCAGGTGACTACCTGAAAGAGGCATCTGATAGTAATGTGGATCTGGTAGCCATAGGTTTCCTTTATCGTTATGGTTACTTCACCCAGAGTCTGTCTATGGATGGCCAGCAGATAGCCAACTATGAAGCTCAGAACTTTGGCCAGCTGCCTATAGACCCAGTGCTCGATGATCAGGGCAATCACATGGTGATCGATGTGCCTTACGTGAACTTCACCGTTCATGCATACCTGTGGCGTGTAAATGTGGGTCGCATCTCTCTCTATCTGCTTGATACAGATAACGAACTTAACAGCGAGTTCGACCGTCGCATCACCCACCAGCTTTATGGTGGCGATTGGGAGAACCGTCTGAAGCAGGAGATCCTGCTGGGTATCGGTGGTATGCTTACCTTGAAGCGCCTTGGTATCAAGAAGGATATCTATCACTGCAACGAGGGACATGCTGCACTTATCAACGTTCAGCGCATTGTGGACTATGTAGCTGAGGGTCTGACGTTCAATCAGGCTTTGGAGCTGGTTCGCGCTTCTTCTCTCTATACCGTACACACGCCTGTTCCTGCTGGTCACGACTACTTCGACGAGGGGCTGTTTGGCAAGTATATGGGCATGTATCCAGGTAAGATGGGCATCACTTGGGATGACCTCATGGATATGGGTCGCAACAATCCTGGTGACAAGGGCGAGCGTTTCTGCATGTCAGTCTTCGCTTGCAATACTTCTCAGGAAGTCAATGGCGTAAGCCGTCTGCATGGCAAGGTGTCTCAGCAGATGTTCTCACCTATCTGGAAGGGCTACTTCCCAGAGGAGAATCATGTGGGCTATGTGACCAATGGCGTTCACTATCCTACATGGAGTGCTACTGAGTGGAAGCACGTCTATAATGCTAACTTCGACGAGAACTTCCTCCACGATCAGAGCAATGAGAAGATCTGGGAGGCTATCTATAATGTGCCAGATGAGGTGATCTGGAAGACCCGTCAGGGATTGAAGAACAAGCTGATCGACTATATCCGTAAGCAGTTCTCTGAGAGCTGGTTGAAGAATCAGGGCGATCCTTCTCGCATCATGTCACTGCTTGATAAGATCAATCCTAACGCATTGCTCATCGGCTTTGGCCGTCGCTTTGCTACCTATAAGCGTGCACACCTGCTCTTCACAGACCTCGACCGTCTGGCTAAGATTGTGAATAATCCTAATTACCCAGTGCAGTTCCTCTATACAGGTAAGGCACACCCACATGATGGTGCTGGTCAGGGACTTATCAAGCGCATCATCGAGATTTCCCGTCGTCCTGAGTTCCTGGGCAAGATTATCTTCTTGGAGAACTATGATATGAAGCTGGCTCGTCGCCTTATCTCTGGTGTGGATATCTGGTTGAATACCCCAACACGTCCATTGGAGGCTTCTGGTACCTCCGGAGAGAAGGCGTTGATGAATGGTGTTATCAACTTCTCCGTACTCGATGGTTGGTGGTGCGAGGGTTATAAGGAAGGCGCTGGTTGGGCATTGCCTGAGAAGCGTACGTTCCAGAACCAGGAGCATCAAGATCAGCTCGATGCTGCTACCATCTACAGCTTGCTCGAGACAGAGATCCTGCCACTCTACTTTGGCCGTGGCCGCAAGGGCTATTCCGAGGGTTGGGTAAGAGTTATCAAGAACTCTATCGCACAGATTGCTCCTCACTTCACCATGAAGCGTCAGCTCGACGACTACTACAGCAAGTTCTATTGCAAGGAAGCTAAGCGTTTCAAGGCACTGGCTGCCAACAACTATGCTAAGGCTAAGGAGATTGCTGCTTGGAAGGAAGAAGTCGCTTCTAAGTGGGATGAGATACAGGTGGTAAGCGTAGAAAGACAGCAGGCTACCAACCATGTGCTTGAGAGTGGTAAGGAATATACCGTTAGTGTAGTGCTCGACGAGAAGGGCCTCGACGATGCTGTCGGCATTGAGATGGTGACCACTTATCAGAATCAGGATGGCAACCAGAAGATCTATGCTGTGGAGCCATTCCAGGTAGTGAAGCGTGAGGGTACGCTCTTCACCTTCCAGCTGAAGCACAAGATGGAGAATGCTGGTAGCTTCAAGTCTGCCTTCCGCATGTATCCTAAGAATGCAGACCTGCCTCATCGTCAGGACTTCTGCTACGTGCGTTGGTTCAATTAAGTCGCTATTTCCGACTTTATTATAGGAGAAGGCAGGCTCTTGTGGTCAGCCTTCTTGCTTTTATAGCCTCCATAAAATGAAAAGAATGCCATCTAAAACATCAGAGGACGTTAGATAAAACCAGACGACAAGGGAGATAAAGTTTAGACGCCACTGCTGTCTGTACAATCAGCACTGCTGTCTGTACAGACACCACTGCTGTTTAAACTTTGCAAAGCGATGCGTGACATTTTGATAGCGAAGCTACAAGTTTTAGATGCCATAGATGGCACGGTCGTAAGGGTTGCTTGGAAGGAATAATTCATCTATCTTTGTCTCTGGTATAAGGAAATAAACTACAGCACTATGAACCTATTCGACGATTTCTTACTGTTGCTTGGAGCCAGAAAGGTGGTGAAGGCATTGGAAGCAGAGGAGGAGCAGCGCATCCACGAAGAAGAAGAGTGCTTGGCTCACACCCGTGCAGAAGAGGAGCGTATGGAACAGAAACTGGAAGAGGCTGACGAGAAGTGGAGAACACAAATCGAAAAGCAATTAGCCTCAAATAGTGCCTATGAAGATATGCTGAAAAAGCAGCTGGATGAGAATGAAGAAAAGATGAAACAGCTGATGGCTCGTGTGAGGCAACTGACAGATGGCAGCGAGGCTGACTATGATGATGAGTGGGACGACCTTATGGAGCGCATCGATGCTCTGCAGGAGGAGGCCGATGAGATGTGGGAACGCCTCAATGAACTCCTTGACGAGGATGATGAATTGCTTGAAGAACTGGAGGATTAGCGTATAGATGAAAGACTTTGCAGCCATAGATTTTGAAACAGCCAATGGAGAACCCACCAGCGTTTGCAGCGTGGGAGTGGTCATTGTGCGTGGTGGAGAGATGACCGATACGTTTTATTCACTTATTCAGCCAGAGCCCAACTACTATAGTTATTGGTGTACGCGAGTAAACGGCCTTACACGACAAGACACAGATGATGCTCCTGTATTCCCCAAAGTCTGGGCACAGATAGAGCCATTGATAGAAGGATTGCCCCTCGTGGCACACAATAAAGCGTTCGATGAAGGATGTCTGAAAGCAGTCTTCCGCTGTTATCAGATGGACTATCCCAACTATAAATTCTACTGCACCTGCATCGCTTCACGCAGGGCTTTCCCAAAGGCTCCTAACCATCAGTTGCACACTATCTCAGCCCTCTGTGGCTATCAGTTGGAGAATCATCACCATGCCCTTGCAGATGCAGAAGCCTGTGCTTGGATTGCGCGTGAGATATTACCCTAAATCCTTGTTGACCATCGCAGCCACGCAGGAGTCAGACCACACATTCTCCGCAGTCTCTATCATGTCTATCACCGTATAAATAGGTAGGATAATGCCAAGTACGGCAATGGGAGCTCCCACGCCAGACATCAGCGAGAGGGTGAGGAAGAAGCACCCCATAGGCACTCCAGCATTTCCGATGGCAGACACTACGGAGATAAGGAGCCAAAGCAGGATGGTGCCCAGCGTGATGGGTGTCTCTCCATTCTGCATCACGAAGAGAGAGGTGACCAGTATGAAAGCAGCACATCCATTCATATTGATGGTAGTGCAGATGGGCAACACGAAGCGAGCTATCTCTCTACGAACACCCAAGCGTTGCTCTGCAGTATCCATCGTGACAGGTAGGGTGGCAGCGCTGCTCTTGGTAAACAAAGCCATCAGTACAGCAGGCATCATCTTGCCAAGCGTCTGTATGGGGTTCAGTCCTCGCATCAGGAGGAAGATTGGCAGCACTATAAAGAACTGTATCACATTGCCACCCAGCACCACCATCACATATTTCCCTATGGAACTGGCCACCATGCCAGCACTAACCTGTGCGGAAAGTTGGGCAGAGAATGCCACGATGCCCAGAGGCAGGGTATAGATCAATCCGCGGATGAGCAGGAAAAGCAGTTCTTGAAGCCCCAGCAATCCTTTCACTACCACAGCCTTGTTCTCGCTTTCAGGCAAGCGTGAAAGTCCGATGCCCACAGCGAATGCCAAGATTAATAAAGAGAGTACATTACCTTCGAGAAATGGGCGCACCACATTGTTGGGTATCACACTCAGTATATGGCTGGAGTAGGAGAGCGGAGTCACATCACTTACAGCCTCTTCACCACCAGAAACTACATCAAGCGGCAGATTCCCAGGAGCTATCAGCACATAGAGCAAGGCACCAACGGCTGCTGCAGCGATGGTAGTAAGTATGGTATAGATCATGGTGCGTCCGAAGATGCGCCCCATGCCCCCAGAGCCAAAAGAGGCAAAGGTGGTGATGACAGCCAGCACGATGGTTGGCACAGCCAAAAGTTGGAAAAGGCGGGTGTAAATAGTGGCAATGAAATCCATCACCTCATTCAGCCAACTGATGCCAAGCAAGCCAAGCAGCGCACCCACCACAAGCGCTCCTATCCATATGATAATCTTCCTCATAGTTGTATTCATCTCTTTAGTTGGATGCAAAGATAGGAAAAAATTTATTTATGATGCAGTATTTTGGCTTTCTCGTCATTCTAATTATAGAAGATACAAGTGGAGAACTCAAGGCGACAAGTTCCTCCTCACTCAACTCAAAGCTTGAAGTCTGCTGTATGAAACTTGTGGATTCTATGGAATAACTTAACTTAAAAACAAGACGGAATGATACTGACAACTACTCCCACAATTGAGGGAAAGCCCATCAAGGAATACTTGGGCATAGTGACTGGCGAAACCATTATTGGCGCCAATATCTGGAAGGACTTCAAGGCTGCTATCCGTGATGTGGTAGGCGGGCGAAGTGCTACGTATGAACGGGTGCTCAGAGAAGCCAAGGATGGTGCCATGGAAGAAATACAAAGTCGTGCTGCACAGCTGGGTGCAGATGCCATTGTGGGCATCGACCTTGACTATGAGACGATAGGTGAAGGAAACTCAATGCTGATGGTCACCTGTAGTGGTACCGCAGTGAAATTGCACTAATCTTTTTCTTTTGTTTTAATTTTTTGCTTGCCTCGGAGCCTCTTCTTCTACTGCTCCGAGGCATTTTCATTCTCTTGTCCAATTCTTAAACTTCGTTAATCTTCCGTATCTTACTAATGTTTTTAGTAGGGTTAAAAAATCTTTTAGTTATATTTGTGGCATCATTTAGTTGGTAACTGTTTGTTTGATGTAATTAAACTATAAGAATTATGAAAAATAAGCTGACGAAGAAGGAAGAAGAAATCATGAACATGTTTTGGGACTATGGCCCTATGTTCGTGCGTGATGTACAGGAACACTACGAGGAGCCCAAACCAGCCCTTACCACCACCTCTACGATGGTGCGCATCTTGGAGTCGAAAGGTTTCGTTGGTCATAAGGCCTTTGGCAATACCTACCAGTATTTCCCGTTGGTAAGTCGTGAAGACTATAAGAAGAGCAGCCTCTTTGGAGTCATCAGCGACTATTTCGAGAATTCCTACCTCAAGGCAGTATCAGCTTTGGTCAAGGAGGACAAGATTTCTGTAGAAGAACTGAAAGACTTAATCGCTCAGATAGAGGCAGGAAAGGAGGCATAGCCTATGATGGATTTTATCATCTACGATGCGAAGGCAGCCGTCATATTGGCTGTGTTCTATATGTTCTACAGGCTGCTGTTGAGTAGGGAGACATTCCATAGGCTCAATCGTGTGGTGCTGCTGATTACAGCGGTAGGGTCACTTTTATTACCGCTTTGGCAGATCACTTTTCATCGTATTGTAGAAGTGGAAGCACAGCCTACTTTTCAGATGTCCGAAGTCACACTGCCCATTGTGCAGTTAGAGCTTCCCACCACCCCTTGGTGGCAAATCACCCTTATCACCTTATTTATAATAGGAGCAGTGGCAGTGCTCATCCAGACCCTTTTTTCTGTTTATCGCATAGTAAAGATTATTTCCTCGGGAGAGAAAAAAGCATTGTCGGATGGCATCACCTTGGTTATCACTCAGAAAGACGTATCGCCATTCAGTTGGATGCAAACCATTGTCATGTCGCAGCGCGACTATGAAACTGACCATGCAGCTATTCTCAGCCATGAGAGGGCGCACATTCAGCTGCACCACTCTTGGGATTTGTTGCTGGTAGACCTGGTCTCATCACTTCAATGGTTTAATCCTGCCATCTGGATGCTTCGCGCCGATCTTTGTGCTGTGCATGAATATGAAGCTGATGCCCAGGTGCTTAACGAAGGCTATAACGCTAAACAATATCAATACCTCCTTGTGAAAAAAGCCGTTGGCATGAGCGGCTACTCGGTTGCCAACAGCTTTAATCATAGGGAACTAAAATCAAGAATCACTATGATGTGTCGTAAAAAATCAAGTCGTGGCAGGGTGCTCAGGGCACTCTACCTCTTGCCCCTCGTTGGGGCGTGTCTGGCGTTGAACGCACGGACACAAGTAGATTATGTGGAGAAGCTTGCTTCTCCGAGTGACAAAGTTACAAATGTTTCTCAGATTTTGCAAGAAACAGAGGAATTTAGTTCTCCGATTGATACTCTGAAAAAAGAAAAAAACAAGATTGCTGTGGTTGTGACGGATACGTTGATAGATGTACCAGCAGGTGTTTACGCTAATGACAATGATGATGGTAAAGTGAAGATAAGGATTGTGCGTGATGGCAGCGTTAAAGTTGTAGATCCGCTCGTTATTGTTGATGGTGTACGTGTCGAGGATATCAATACTATTGACCCCAACTCTATCAAATCTTTCCAAGTGCTGAAAGATGAAGATGCAATAAAGCTATATGGCGAAGATGGAAAGAATGGCGTGATAGTTATTAGCACCAAAGACCGTGCAAAAGACCAGTTACGTTATACTGTAGATGATATAGAAGTTTCTAAGGAAATCTTTGACAAAGCTTTTGCTGCAGGATATGCTGAGGTAGGGCGTCGAACAGATAAAGAAACTGGTATTGCTACAGCTTATATATATTCAGTAGGAAGTGATAAAGTTAAGAAACCTGCTACTAAAACTTATCTTTATGATGCTGAGGGGAATGAATTACTTAATGGAGATGATGATTACTCATGGAGGAATGGGGAAACATATGTTGTAGAGAACCTTGCTACAGGTGAACGCACAGAGACTAAGATTGTTGGCTATGAAATAGATGGCAAGCAGGTTACAAAAGATGAAATAAAAGCTTTCAAACAAGAAGGTGCAACAGCATTTCGCGTTACAGATGAAGGCATCCTCTCTGTCATGACGAGGGAGTATATTAGACAACAAGCAGCTCAGCGTCGAGCAAATGAAAGCAAATAATCTTTCCTTTTAACGAGTTATAGCAAAAGTGCGGCAAGTGTCATAAAGACCTTGCCGCACTTCTTTTATTTGAACTCAATGAGTGTAGAAATATTAGTCCCTAACATCAGTGAAACGATGTATCCGCTATTTATTTTAAATAGCTGTGGCGTAAGGCTGTAACCTAACTTGGCAGGCATGCGGAACTCCACACGGATGCGATGTACTTGGAAATCAGCTGGCAGTAGCTCCAGAGCAATGCGAATGTAATTGGCATTGTTCATGTGCTGATTGTAGTCAATGTCATTGCGCAGCACGGGGATAGAATCAAGGCATTGTGGCTCCTCATGGGGCAGCATGATGCGACGGTCTAAGTATTCCATCTCCAGTTGAGGCTCCAGATGCATGGAATCCATAGTGGCATCATCCACGCGCTTCAGTTTGCCCGTTTGTCTATCTACAAAAGCCCCCATGCTCCACGTCTTGTAGCAGGGCAGACCTTGGACATCATAGATAAAGGTATTGCGGAAGCCAAACATCGGCTTCATCTCATAGACGGTGGTGACTACGCGCAGTTCTTCCTTGTAGCTTGGCACACGCACGATGTCCACTTGGCGAGATGCCAGTAGCTGCGCCATGCCTTGCTCACGGAAATAGCGTTCTACTCCAGGTTCACTCTCAATCCACATCTCTGAGCAGTCCTGCATCATCTGCAGGGCTGCATAGAGTTTCAACTTCCCATTAGCGTCACACGTACTGGTTGTGACTTTATAATTCAGTGCGTACATTTATTCTGGGCGTATAAAGTGCATAGGCTGCCATGGTTCGTCTTTAGTAGGCAGGTCGGTAGTCTCTTCATTATGGAATTTCTTCAGCATCCAAGCCATATTGCGTGCCAAAGTACGCATGGTCTGCATACCCTCTTTATCTTGAGCGGTATCACCTTGCTCACGTCCGTAGGCAATGTTCCAATACTGAGAGGTCACCAAAGGCATATTGCTCATCTCGAAGATCATGTTCATGGTTTGGAAGGCAGCTGTGGCACCTCCACGACGGCAGATGGTAACAGCAGCAGCTGGTTTATAGGCTGCGGCGGCACCATTAGAGAAGAAGGAACGCTGCATCAGCGAGAGTAGGGCACCATTGGGCTGTCCGTAATAGACGGGAGATCCGAAGATGAATCCATCGGCTTCAGCATATTTGGCTGAGATCTCGTTGCAAATGTCATCATTGAAAACACAGCGTCCGTCCATATTCTCTTTACACTTGAAGCAGGCGATGCAGCCACGTATGGGCTTCAGTCCGATATGCACAATCTCTGTTTCAATGCCTTCGCTCTGCAAGGTCTTGGCCACTTCGCTCAGTGCGATAAAGGTATTGCCCTGCTTGTGCGGGCTTCCGTTTACTAATAAGACTTTCATATTGCTCTTGTTTTTGTTTGTAGTTAAATAACGTTTGCAAATATAATAAAAAATCTTTTTGGTGGTTTAATGATTATTGCATACCTTTGTCTATAGAAGAAACATAACCTTATTTTACTAACATACTATGAATAACGTATTAGCCTGGCTGGGCTTTGACCCGGCAAAACACAAAGTCAGAACGGAGCTTATGGCTGGTCTGACTACTTTTCTTACGATGTCTTATATTTTAGCTGTAAATCCCCTCATCTTGGGAGAAACAGGCATGGACAAGGGGGCACTTTTCTCTGCTACTGTAGTGGCTGCAGCTATTGCCACATTGGTCATGGCTTTTTATGCTCGCATGCCATTTGCCTTGGCTTCGGGCATGGGCCTCAATGCGTTCTTCGCCTATACCTTGGTGCTCACCATGGGGTATTCGTGGCAGGAAGCTCTGGCAGCCGTTCTTTTCGAGGGCATCGTATTTATCCTTCTTACTATATTTAAGGTACGCGAGGCCATCGTGAATGCCATTCCACTGAACCTGCGCTATTCCATCTCTGTGGGTATAGGCCTGTTCATTGCCTATATCGGACTTAAGAATGGTGGCATCATCGTAAGCAGTGAGGCTACAGTCACAGCCCTGGGCACTTGGACACCAGCATCCACCATCGCTGCATTTGGTGTTTTGATGGGTGGAGTGCTTATGGCTCTGAATGTTCGTGGTGCCCTGTTCTATACCATCATCTTGATGACACTCGTAGGCATTCCTTTTGGGGTGACACAGATTCCTGAGGGCTTCTCATTGATGAGCCTTCCTGCCTCAATGGACTCCATCGCTTTCAAGATGGATTTCTCTCGCTTCCTTTCACTCGACATTGATTATTACATCGTAGTGTTCACCTTGCTCTTGATGGACTTGTTTGATACGTTGGGCACACTGATCGGGGCTTCTACCAGTGCAGGCATGGCCGATCCTAAGACGGGACGCATACACGGACTGAACCGTGCCTTGATGGCCGATGCAGTTGGTACCACCGTCGGAGCCCTCTGCGGTACCAGTACTGTCACTACCTATGTGGAGAGTACCACGGGTATCGCTGCAGGCGGACGTACAGGCCTGACCTCTTTTACAGTAGCTATCCTCTTCTTATTGGCATTGTTCTTTTCTCCGCTGTTCCTAATCATCCCTTCTGCTGCCACTACCAGTGCGCTGGTGTTGGTGGGAGTGCTGATGATTAAGACCATCACTAAGATAGACTTTGCTGACCTCACAGAGACAGTGCCTTGCTTCATCACCATGCTTACCATGCCGTTCACGGCCAGCATCTCCGAAGGCATCGTGCTGGGTATGCTCAGCTATGTGGCAATAAAGGTCTGCAGTGGTCGCCATGCTCAGCTCTCACCTGTGATGTATGTGCTGGCTGCCTTCTTCTTGCTTAAATATTTAGTGGTATTATTTTGAATCTTGATGCTATGAAAAGATATATTTTTTCCTTGCTATTGATATTGGTGGCACTCTGTGCCCATGCACAGGACGTGCAGTTACACTATGATTTCGGACGCAACCTCTATCCCGATGAGGAAGCAGGTCGACAGAAAGTGACCCTTACTGTGGAGCAGTTCAAGGCCGATCAGTGGGGCTCTTGGTTCTACTTTGTAGATTTGGACTTCTCTCGAAAGTTCATCGAAGGTGCCTATATTGAGATTTCCCGTGAGATGAAGTTGGGCAGTGAGTCTCCCTTTGCAGCTCATGTGGAGTACAATGGCGGACTCAATCGCTTTGGCAGTTACCAGCATGCCGCCCTTATCGGTCCAGCTTGGAACGGCCATTCTGCCGATTTTTCCAAGACGCTTTCTGTGCAGTTGATGTATAAGCACTACTTCAAGAGCTATGATTATACTTCGGCCTATCATAGTGTGCAGCTCACTGGCGTTTGGAGTACGACCTTTGCCCAGAAGGCATTGACATTCTCTGGCTTTATTGATTTCTGGCGTGGGCAGAAAGCCAATGGGCATGGCCAGTTGGTGATGCTCACAGAACCACAGTTGTGGTATAATCTTACGGAGCATTTCTCACTGGGTACGGAGTGGGAGATAAGCAGCAACTTCGTTTATAACACATACAATGATAAGTCATTCTTCATCAATCCTACCCTGGCTGCGAAGTGGACTTTCTAAGAATAACAAAAGATTATAGCTATGAGTAACGAAACATTGACTCCTTTCCGCAAGACCGTTGTAGGTGTACAGTTCCTCTTCGTGGCTTTTGGCTCCACGGTGCTGGTTCCTCTGCTCGTAGGCCTTGACCCTGCTACAGCCTTGTTTACGGCTGGTGTAGGCACACTCATCTTCCATCTGGTTACCCGTGGCATGGTTCCTATCTTTCTGGGTAGCAGCTTTGCATTTATTGCTCCTATCATCTCTGCTACTGAGCAGTGGGGTTTGGGTGGTGCCATAGCAGGCATTTCAGGTGTGGCACTGGTTTATTTCATCATGTCGGCACTGGTCAAGTGGCAGGGGCAGAAGTTGCTCAGCCGTCTTTTCCCGCCAGTGGTCATCGGACCAGTGATTATCCTCATCGGTCTTTCATTGTCGCCTACGGCTGTAGATATGGCTAAGCAGAATTGGTTGTTGGCTATTATTTCGCTGGCAACGGCCATTGTGGTGCTTACTTTTGGCAAAGGATTGTTGAAGTTGGTGCCTGTAGTTTGTGGTATCTTGGTGGGCTATCTGGTCGCTATCTGTATGGGTTTAGTGGACTTCTCTGGTGTAGCAGCTGCCTCTTGGTTTGCTTTGCCAGATTCCATCGTGCATTTCCATTGGCCTGAATTTGCTTGGCAACCATTCCTCTTCATGATTCCTGTGGCCATAGCTCCTGTAATAGAGCACATCGGTGATGTCTATGTGGTGAGTGAGGTGGCTGGCAAGGATTTCGTGAAGGAACCGGGTCTGCATCGCACGTTGTTGGGCGATGGATTGGCTTGTTTGTTTGCTTCCTTCTTCGGTGGTCCTCCTGTGACTACCTATAGTGAGGTGACGGGTGCTATCCAGATTACACGCATCAGTCATCCACAGGTTATCCGCATCGCTGCTGTTACAGCCTTGGTGTTCTCTGTCATCGGAAAACTCAGTGCTGTGCTACAGGCCATCCCGTCGGCGGTGCTGGGTGGCATTATGTTGCTGCTCTTCGGTTCTATTGCTAGTGTGGGTGTGCAGAGCCTTATTAATAATAAGGTGGACTTGAATGAAACGCGTAATATCATCATCGTCAGCCTGATTCTAACCACAGGTATTGGCGGAGCCGTGCTTTCTGCAGGTTCATTCTCTATCAGTGGCATAGGCCTGTCTGCGGTGGTTGGCGTATTGCTCCATTTGTTGCTTCCTAAGACTAAAGATCAAAATAAGTAAGATATGAAAACGAAATTCAGATTGTTCAGTGCGCTTGCTATGGCAACGACACTGTTTTTAGCTTCTGGTTGTGGCGGTGATGTCACAACTGGAGAGGTGAAGAAAGTAGGAGCCTTGGATGCTTCTGCATGGGAGGTGTCTCAATGGATCTCTGCAGCTGATGCTCCTGTGGTGACAGGGCGCATCAACGATTCTGACAATGGCCGTTCGGCCGATGGAGCCAGTTGGTTTGTCTCCACAGTGAAGAATGACAAGAAGGTGGCATCTGCCCGCTGGATGACATCAGGCCTAGGTGTCTATGAGCTCTATGTGAATGGCGTGCTTATAGGCGATGAGGTGCTGAAACCTGGTTTCACGCACTATGCCAAGACCAAGCGTTCTTTCACTTATGACATCACCCCTGTGCTGAATACAAAGTCGAGCGCAGAGAATGAACTGGCTGTGCAGGTGACTCCTGGTTGGTGGGGTGACCGCATCGTCACCCCTGGTGGTCATGAGGGCATGATAGGCAATAAAGTGGCTTTCCGTGGCGTCTTGGAGTTGACCTATGCCGATGGTACTAAGCAACTCCTTGGTACAGACCTGGAGCACTGGAAAGCAGGTATAGCTGGTCCTGTGCTCCATGCGGCTATCTTCGATGGCGAGGAATATGATGCCCGTGTGCCTCTGGGATTCCTTACTCCAGAAAAGCTTTCTACGCCAGAGCTGAACACTGAGTTCCAAGGTGAGATACTGCCTTCTGAGGGGGCAGAGATCTACCTGCGTTCTGATTTGGGTTTGGTTCCTACCAAGGCCTATAAATATAAAGAGGTGTCAGGAGCTACAGAAGACGAATATGGTAAGGTAGTCATTGCTGAGGAGTTTGCACCTGGTGCAGAGATGGTGATACGTCCAGGAGAAACCTTGGTGGTGGATTTCGGACAGAATGCTGCTGCTGTGCCTTCCTTCATTTTCGAGGCTGCTGAGGGTACGGTGCTTACCTGCCTCCCAGGTGAGTTGCTGAACGATGGAAACGGTGCCAAGAGTCGTGGCATGGATGGCCCAGAAGGTAGTGTGCATCGTGACAATCTCCGTGTCCCCAAGATTGGTATGATCCTGAAATATACGTTCGCTGGTGGTGGCAAGTTGGAGTCATTCATCCCTCAAAGTACATTCTTTGGCTACCGCTTCGTTTCCATTACAGCTACAGATGAAGTGCGTATCACTTCGCTGGTATCAGTACCAGTTACATCTATTGCAAAGGACTTGGAAATAGGCACCATCACAACAGGCAATGAGTTGGTGAACAAGCTGATTTCAAACACTGTTTGGGGACAGCGTTCCAACTATCTCTCTGTGCCAACAGACTGTCCACAGCGCAACGAGCGTCTTGGATGGACGGCAGATACGCAGGTGTTCTCAGAGACAGGTACATTCTTTGCCAATACAGATCAGTTCTTTCATAAGTGGATGCGTGACATGCGTGATACTCAGAGTCCTATGGGTGGATTCCCTGGCGTGGCTCCATTGGCACAGTATGGTGGTGATATGCTCCGCCTTGGTTGGGCAGATGCTGGTATCATCGTTCCTTGGACGGTTTGGAAGCAGTTTGGCGATCGTGAGATGATCGAGGAGAATTGGGAGGCCATGAACAAGTTCATGAATCTCATCAACGATACTCAATACGATCATGTGGCTCTGATTTCTGAGAACGGCAACTATCAGTGGGCCGACTGGCTGAGCTACGAGCCATTGGAAAGCTGTGGAGGCGGTGCCTTTAGGAATACCCCTCGTGGACGCGAACCTCTGCCAGAGGCCATTGTTTACTGGAATTTCCTGAGTGCTTCCTACTGGGCTATCGATGCAGCTATGATGCGCGATATGGCTGAGGCTACAGGGCGCAATGCAGCTATCTATCAAGAGATGGTTGATGAGGCTAAGGCTTACCTGAAATCCAAGTTCCTCAATGCTAATGGTACTTTCAAGACGGATATCCTGAACACGATGCAGACACCTGCTTTGTTTGCCCTGAAGAACCAGTTGGTAGAGGGTAGTGCCAAAGAGGCTATGATAGATCGTCTGCGCAAGAACTTTGCCTTGCATGACAACTGCCTGCAGACTGGTTTTCTCGGAACGTCTATCTTGATGCCAACACTTACGGAGAATGGTATGCAGGACATTGCTTACGAACTGCTCTTCCAACGTAAGAATCCAAGTTGGCTCTATTCTGTGGATAATGGTGCCACTACTATCTGGGAGCGTTGGAACAGCTATATGATAGAGAAGGGTATGGGCCCACAGGGTATGAACAGCTTCAACCATTATGCTTATGGCTGTGTATGTCAATGGATTTGGGAAACTGCCGCTGGCATCGCTGCCGATCCTGCTGCGCCAGGCTTCAAGCATATCATCATGCGTCCTATCCCTGACAAGCGCTTAGGGCATCTGGAAGCTGAATACCAGTCGGCTGCAGGTCTCATTAAGAGTGCTTGGCGCTATGAGGGCGACCAGTGGACTTGGGAGTTCACCATTCCAGAGGGTGCTACAGCTTCTGTTACCCTGCCAGGTGAAACGGAAGTGAAGGAGTATCAAGCCGGTGTATATACAGTGACTAAATAGTCGTTTCACATGTTTAAATGAAAGAAGCCAGCGCCTGAATCATTTGGCGCTGGCTTTCTTTTTGCCAGGGATTGAAATATCAATCCAGTTCTTTGATTTTTACATTCCTGTACCACACCTCATCGCCATGGTCTTGAAGCAGGATATTGCCTTCTTCCCAGTTTCCGAAGTTGGGCCAGTCGCGATACTTGCTATAAGCCACCAAAACATTCCATTCTTGATTGTTGCGTTCATACTCCAGTAGTTTTACGCCATTGAGCCAATGCTCTACATGCGTGTCCTTAACATACACCATAGCTGTATTGAAGCTGTTGATATCGAAAGGTTTGTCTTCAGGAGCAGGAATCAAGTCGTAGAGTGAACCCAGTGTGCGATTACCTTTTACACCCAACTTAGCATCTGGATGGCGTAGGTCATCCAGTACCTGGAATTCGCAGCCTATTGCAGAGCCTTCGCCTTGGTTCAGATCTGGATGAACGAAGTACTTGATACCACTATTGGCTCCTTCTGTAATCTTAAAATCTACTTTGAGTACAAAGTTGCGATAAGTGCGTGTAGTGATGATATCTCCACCATTGGCGGCCTCTTTGCCTTCGCCTTGATTCACTTTAAGTATGCCACCATCTATGGTCCAACCATTGGAAGGAAATCCGTCAAGGCGGGCACCACGCCAACCTTCAGAGGTCTGTCCATCCCAAAGTAACTTCCAACTATCGGCCTGCTCTGCAGGAGAGAGGGTGTTGGGGGTGTCACTGATTTCTATCTGCCAGTATGAGGCAGGTTGTACAACTGCAGGTTTGTCGTTTGGTTGCTGGCATGACTGCAGGGCAGCAAAACCTAACAATGCGATTAAGTATAATCTGATTGTTTTCATGATAATAGAGTATTAGAGGTTAGAGTTTATAGAAATCTTCCCAGCCACGACGTGGTGGTTGCCCAGTGAGCAAGGCATTGGCAAACTGGTTGTTGGTGAATTGTTTGGTGCGAGGATTGAAGAAGAGCTGTGCGTTCAATCGTTGCGCGATGACTCCCAGACAGAATACTTGGCTGAGCACCCCATTGATTTCGAATGGTGAACGCGTTTTCTCCAGTCCTTGGCATGCCAACAGGAAGTTCTCGAAATGGTTCGAAGGGCTTTCTGGAACAGGAGGTAGCTGGCTTTCCATTTCACGTGCTTTCTCTTCGGGGATGATGCTCAGTGTACTGCCATGACTGCCACCTTTGAAGATAAGGTCGCGTGAGTAGATAATCTTGCCAGGTGTCAGTCGTTGGTTGGCTGTATTGCCCTGATTAGTTGTTGGTACTCCTTTTGTGACAGCAGCGCTGCCATAGCCAGCAGGCAGAGGGGGCAGGTTGTCTGTTCCGTCATACCAGGTGATATCCACAGGAGGCATGCCTTCTCTGGCATCAAAGCGGAACAAGATGGTTGAGGAGTAGGGGTAGAAGTAGTCATTATGTCCGTTGGCATACTTCATGCTCACCTCGTAGGGCAATCCCAGTTTCAAGAACTCATGAATAGTGTCAAGGATGTGGGCACCCCAATCACCAAGCGCTCCCATACCAAAGTCGTACCAGCAGCGCCAGTTACCTTGATGATACTTCTCACTGTAATCATGATATGCTGCAGCACCTAGCCAGGTGTCCCAGTCCATATCTTTAGGCAGAGGGTCTGCCTGTGGAGGACGACCTTCGTTAGAGTCGTATTGATGCCAACGACGCACATCGTTCATGTGGGCTGTTACTGCAGTCACATCCTTTATGATACCAGCCTCCACCCACGTTTTGAATTGGAAGTAGTTGGCCTCTGAATGTCCTTGATTGCCCACCTGCGTAGCAAGGTTTGGATGCTTTAGTGCAGCTTGGATCATCAACTCTGCTTCATGGAAGGTTCGACACATAGGCTTCTCCAGATAGATGTGCTTACCTTCTGATAGTGCCAACATGGCTACAGGGAAGTGAATGTGGTCTGGGACAGCAGCTGCCACTGCATCAAATTCACTGCCGCATTTCTCAAACATTTCCCTAAAGTTTCTAAAGCGCTTAGCACGTGAATACATGTTAATCACTTCCTCAGTCTGCTTATTGCCCATGTCCACATCGCAAAGGGCTACCACATCCACCATATCAGTGGCAGCAAAATCCTTGATTATCTGATTGCCTCGATTACCTATGCCTATATAGGCTATTTTCACTTTATCAGCATGGAATCGGGTGCGGGCATTTGGTTGTGCAAAGATACCCTTTGGCGCTAGGAAAGCACCTGTGGCTGCCAAGGCGGATGATTTTAGAAATCGTCTTCTTGTTGTCATGGTAATTAGGATTTAAATGGTTAACAACTACGAATGTAATACTTATTTTTGTATGTAGGATATTTTTTTTCTCAAAAACAGATAAAACGACTATAATTGCTAAAGAATTGATAATGAAATATCGTTATTTATGCGCATTTTTGTACAAAAAATAGGATATCTCAATTTTCGGTAGTAACTTTAGTGCAAAATGACAAAAACGATATTATGAAAAGAATTACAAGAAGAGGATTCCTGCGCACCAGTGCTATGGCATACGCAGGATTTAGCATTGCTCCGAGCTGTCTTTTTGGCCAGAATTTCAAAGCTGCTCTAGATGCGATATATAAGGACAATCGTCCTGCACCAGCTGAGCGTCTGTTCCGCTCTGAAGCGGTGGAGGCACAGATAAAGCGTGTGCAGGGGTTGTTGAAGAACGAGAAGTTGGCTTGGATGTTTACCAACTGCTTTCCCAATACCATCGATACAACGGTGCACTTCCGTCACGATGCACAGGGAAGGCCAGACACCTTTGTCTATACGGGCGACATCCATGCCATGTGGCTGCGTGACTCTGGAGCGCAGGTTTGGCCATATGTCCAGCTTGCCAATCAAGATGCCTCGCTGAAGGAGATGATTGCAGGTGTGATCAATCGTCAGTTCCTCAGTATCAATATCGACCCATACGCCAATGCGTTCAATGACGGTCCGATAGAGGGTGGGGGCGAGTGGAAGAGCGATTATACCGCTATGAAGGATGAACTCCATGAGCGTAAGTGGGAGATTGATTCGCTCTGCTATCCCATCCGCTTAGCCTACCAGTATTGGAAGACCACAGGTGATGTGAGCGTCTTTGGTGAGGAATGGCAGAAGGCCGTGCAGACCATTTTGGCTACCTTCCGCGATCAGCAGCGCAAGGATGGTAAGGGCAGCTATCGCTTCCAGCGTCGCACGGAGCGCCAACTTGACACGATGTCAAACGATGGGTGGGGGGCACCTGTGAAACCCGTAGGCCTGATAGCCTCGGCTTTCCGTCCTTCAGACGATGCCACGACGTTCTTGTTCCTTGTTCCGTCCAACTTCTTTGCTGTGAATGTGCTGAACAAGGCCGCGGAGATTCTCACGTCTGTGAATCATCGCGCGGACCTTGCCTCTCAGTGCAAAACATTGGCTGATGAGGTGGAGGCCGCTCTGAAGCAGTACGCCATCTATGACCATCTGAAGTATGGCAAGATGTATGCCTACGAGGTAGATGGCTTTGGCAATCAGCTGTTGATGGACGATGCCAATGTGCCAAGCTTGCTGGCGATGCCATACTTAGGCCTCGTGGATACCAGCGATCCTATCTATCAGAATACCCGTCGCTTCGTGTGGAGTGAGGACAATCCTTACTTCTTCCGCGGCAAGGCTGTAGAGGGTATCGGCGGTCCCCACATTGGCTATGACATGCCTTGGCCTATGAGCCTGATGATGCGTGCGTTCACTAGCACCGATGATCAGGAAATCAAGACTTGCGTGAAACTGCTTATCGACAATGAGGCTGGCACCGGCTTCATGCATGAGTCGTTCCACAAGGATGACACCACGAAGTTCACCCGCTCTTGGTTTGCTTGGGCCAATACCCTCTTCGGAGAGCTTATACTCAAGTTGGTGAATGAGGGCAAGGTGGATTTGCTGAATAGCATCGATTGAATAGGTGTGAAAAAGAATGCCCACCGTTATGAACATTTTTGTTCACAGCGGTGGGCATTTATTTTTATAGTGAGGGATGGCTCCTTAGAACTTGCAGCGCACACCTGCCAAGAGGATACCCTGCTCACCAGTACCCAGTTCCACGAAACCACGGAGACGTGGGCCTCCGGCCTCGATGCCGATGAGTGACACCTGCCAGTTGAGATGAGTCTGTGTCTCGGAATCATCCTTGATGGAAGAATTATCCTCAATCTTCTCGCTACGCATCGTAAGACCAACGCCCACCTTAGAATACATGCCGAAGTGCTCACGACGCAGCCAATCGAACTTCACGGCTGGCATCACAGATATGTAAGAGTTGACGAGCTTGCCTGCATCCTGGCCGTCCATCTTCATGTCTTGCTTGTTCTGCCCATAGACGAAGATACAGCCGATGCCGATCCAAGACTTTGCATGGTAGAAATACTCAACGGAGATAGGGCCGAGGTACTTGTCGTCACCGAATGTAGCCCCAATAGGAGCAACCAATGCCTCTTCCAAGCCATCGATAATCTGTGAATTACTGCCTGCGCCATAGGAGATGGCAATCTCGTGACGGGTGTCTTCGTAGCCTGTCTGGGCATTAACTGTCATTGTGGCCATCATGGCGGCCACAGCCATAACAAATACCTTTTTCATAGAGTTAGTTGTTTGATAATTGTTAACAGAATGCAAATTTACATAAAAATCGCGATATATAAGCCAGTGGGAATAAAAAACCGCAAAGA
>ERZ842401.1576-NODE-1576-length-32259-cov-5.714073_pt1 | contig 32259 bp, 28 predicted proteins | sample MGYA00521270_ERZ842401 | MGnify/ENA primary metagenome ERZ842401 (study PRJEB31892, sample SAMEA3878208) | bioreactor metagenome | biome: Moose rumen | place: Sweden | collected 2011-10 | study: EMG produced TPA metagenomics assembly of the PRJEB12797 data set...
AATTATATGCAAAAGGTTATAGAATAAAACATTCATCATTTTGTACAAATAGTTATTTTGAACACAAAGATTCTAATTTTGCTTTTCATGCAATGCTTGCGGGATGTCATCAACTGGCAATAGAGCTTGCTTTGAAAGATTCATCATTGGAGGCTGCATTGAAAGGAGATTTTGAACAGGCAAAGGAATATTTGCCAACCAATGTAAAGGATATACATTTTTCAGACTCGGAGGTAATTCTTTGGACGATACTTTATAATGATGAGAAAAAAATGAATCATTATATCGAAAAACGAACAAAAGAGATACGACGATATGACAAGAAATGTGGATTCGCAAGTGACTATATAGATCATTGGACGCTTGCATTATTAAAGCTTGCAAAAGAAAGGGGCATGAAGTGTAATCTGGATGTAATAGAATTGCCGCTGTATGTACTGGATGATGACTCCTGTCCTGTAGATGAAGAGGAATGGAAACTGCCGGAAGACAAGGAAATGGTTATGCCTGGTGACAACGCTAACTTCACAGTCGAACTGATCGCTCCGATCGCTATCGAACTTGGAACACGTTTCTCCATCAGAGAAGGTGGCCGTACAGTTGGCGCTGGCAACGTTACAGAAATCATTAAGTAATTCATAATTGTAGGCAATTTATGAAATAAAAGGCCGATTGGCAACAATTGGCCTTCCCAATGTCTTGTTAGCTCAGTTGGTAGAGCAACTGACTCTTAATCAGTGGGTCTAGGGTTCGAGTCCCTAACAGCCCACCATTGCATATTAAAAGGAACTATTACAGTTCCTTTTTTTGTTTATATTTTTACAATAAAAAAGTTGATTATCTCAACTTTCCTTTTGTACCTTTCATACCTTTTACTCCACCTCTAGCAGCAAAACCTTGAAGGATATTAGATTCAAATGAATGTACTTTGCTAATACGTTTTTTATAATCTTTAATTCCAATATTAATCATATCATCAAGTACTGAAGTAAAGTTAATTCCTTTAGCATCCCATAAGTAATATGCCAAACTTCCTGGGATAGAATTAATTTCATTAATATATACTTTCTTGTTCTTTTCATCAATTAAGAAGTCAATTCTAGAGTTACCTGAAGTACCTAGAGCTTTAAATGCTTGAACAGCAATCTCTTCTACTTCTTCTCTTAATTTTTTATCTAAACTAGCTGGTAATTTACGATTAGCAGAAGCCATACCTTTACTGGTACCTTTTACAGGTTTCTTAAATCCTTTTAGTTTTCCACCTTTTCCATCACCAATATACTTATCAGCATATGTTAAGAACTTATTACCAGATAATACTTCTTCTATTTCACTAACTTTTTGATTTTCATGATTACCTAAAACCGCAATATTTACTTCTTTTAAGTTCTCTACTACTTCTTCAATTAAAATTTTAGTATCATATTGAACAGCATTATCAATGCCTTCTTTTAGACTTTCTTCATCATCACAAATACTAATTCCAACACTTGATCCAGTAGTAGCTGGTTTAACAATAACTGGGAATTTTAGTTTCTTAACTTTCTTCATTACTTCATCTGTATTTCTACGATATTCTACATCATAGAACCATACATATTTAGTCATAGGAAGACCAATACTATTCCATACATCTTTCATAATAGTCTTATCTTGACCAGCTACAGCAGCATAAACATCTGGTCCAACAAATGGTATTCCAATTGATTGTAGATATCCCTGTAATACACCATCTTCAACATTAGTTCCGTGAACAATTGGGAAAGCAATATCTATTTCTTTAACAATTCTCTTCATTAAACCATGTTTCTTTTGTAAAACATAACTTCCATCTTTATAGTATAAAACTACATTAGTACTATACTTTTTAATTAAACTTAAATCTTGGTATGAATCGATATCTTTTAACATATCACCTGTATACCATTCTCTATCTTTAGTAATATAAATTGGTATTATTTCATATTTTTCTTCATCCATTTTATTCATAGCTTGAATAGCTGAAATAATACTTACTTCATGTTCAACTGTTTCTCCACCAAAAATAACTCCTACTTTTATTTTCATATAATCACTCTCCTATTTCTCATTATAAGTATCCGGTAAATCATTTTCAAATAATGCGTATACTTCATCTTTTCTAGCAAGGTCTCCTATAAAAGGATATGCATCTCTAACATCATTAAATACAATTATTTTATCTTTGTCAAAGCCTTTTTCCAATAATCCTTCTTTTATTGGTTTAGTTTTCTTTTCGCCAATTAACACCACGTAATCTGCAACTTCACTAATTTGTTCTCCAAAGGTTTTGTTATATTCATCTTCTTTTTCACCTAATTCAATCATTCCAGGAGTTACTACTACTTTTAAACCAGGCATCATATTAAGGACTTCTACAGCTCTTTTAGCTCCAACTGGATTAGAATTATAAGCATCATCAATCATGTAGAAATCACCAAGTTTCTTTAACTCTAAACGATGTTCTACTGGTCTTACTCCTTCTACTGCTTTAATTAAGTCATCGATATCAATGCCAAATTCTTTCCCACAAGCAATAGCTTCCAAAATATTATAAACATTATGATTACCTAATAGCTTTGTTTGGAAATGATACTTCTTTTTATCACCTTTAAATTCTACATCAAAAGAAGTTCCTTTATTAGAACATTTAATATTAGAGGCATGAACATCAACATCTTTATTTTCAATACCTACCCAAATAATTCTAACATTATTCTTTAATTTATATGATACTTGTAGTGAATCATCTCCATTTAATACTCCAAATCCATCGCTAGGTAATGATTCAATAAGTTCAAATTTACCTTTTTGAATATTCTCTTGACTACCAAAACTTTCCATATGAGCAGTACCAATAGTAGTTAAAATACCATATTTAGGTTTTACTAATCGACATAATCCTGCGATTTCACCTTTTACATAAGCCCCCATTTCAGCAATAAATATCTCTGTAAACTTATCCATATGATTATTAACAGTCATAATTAAGCCATTATATGTATTCAAGTTTCTAGGTGTTGGTAAAGCATTATATTTAATATTTAAGATATCAGCTAGTATTCTTTTACTACTAGTTTTACCATAACTACCTGTAATACCAATTATCTTTAAATTACTCATACTTCTTAGTTTACTTTGAGCCATAGTTTTAAAATGTAAGTAAACGCATTTTTCAATAGGTGTATTAATTATTTTAGCAATAAATACTACGAATGTATTTAAATAAGTCATTAGACTTAGTACTAAGAAAAGATTCCATACCATCTTAGAATAATTAACATTCATAAATAATACTACTACTGGTATAGCAAATAAAAGTAAAATTGTAACTATTAATCTTTTTATTCTAGCAGTTACTACTAACTTCTTTTTATTTTGATCATTTAATAAATCTTTTCTCCATTTAACTGCGAGTAATATATTAATAAGAGTCATAATAATTAAGCATAAATTTCCAATAAAATTATTACTATATATGAATAATCTACCTAATAGAGCAATTAAAATTACCAGTAAATCCAAATCTATAAATTGTTGTTTATTTTTTATAACCCATTTTATATAACGATTATTCTCATTATATAAATTTTGTTGAAGCATATGTAATGATCTTTTTGTTTTGTAAAAGTTAATTATTACAAATGAAATTAATAAAATTAAATATACTATAATCATACTAACCTCCTAGAAAAAATTATTTAAAATACTTATAACTCTTGGTAGATTTTCTAAATATGCATAATGTGTTCCTGGTAAAATTATTAAAGCGGCATCAATCATTATTTTTTCCAATTCCTTTGCTTCATTAACCGGAGCTTCAGTATCATGTTCACCCCATATTAATAGTGTTGGTTCTTCTATTTCTCTAGCATATTTTGATAAATCTTCATTAACAACATCTACTAATGTTTGCCTCATAATTGGACTTGCAGCTTTATAATCTCTTGAACCGATATATTTTTTCATATACTCACCTAAATCATTTAATCCAGGTAATGTTTTTAATTTTTTTAATATTTTAACTGAAAAGGATAAATTCTCAGATATTCTAATACAAGGGCTTCCAAACAAAACAAGTTTTTCAATTGGATTTCTAGCTGAATACCTAATTGCTACTCTACCACCAAATGAATGTCCAATAACAATAGGTTTTTTGATTTTCAATTCTTGAACAAACTTTTCAAGCATTAAAGAATACTTTTCAATATTCCAAGGTTCTTTTGGTTCTTCACTTTTTCCAAATCCAGGAAAATCTAAAATAGTTATTCTAAACCTATCAGAAAAAGCATCACCTAGAGCTTTCATCATTTCAATATTTTGTCCCCAACCATGAAGTAATAATATATCTTTTCCTTCACCATATTGTATGTAGTTTATATTAACATCTTGAATTTTAATTTCCATAATATCACTCCATTATCATTATATCATATTATTGTCTAGTAATAAAAACAAAAGGAAAGTATTTACATTATTTAACTTTCCTTTTATCTTTTTTTATCTTACCTTTTCAATTAAGTAGAAACTATAATCTGTCGTTTTAGAATTTTGCTTAAAGGTATATACATATTTATCTAACTTAGAGCCATATTTTCCTAAAACTTCTTCTTCACTTAAAATGTTATTTCGTAGATTTAACGTTCCTACTAGCTTTTTCTTATCGTGATTTGTATAAATAGCAGCTTGTGTAATATCATTAGTACCCTCACCACTTTTATATTCCACAAAGAATACTCTTCTAGTAATCTTAACTTTATCATCTTCTAATTCAGTCTTTAAGTTTTTTACTACATACCCATTCGCATAGACATTTGTCATAGTAGGAGCCATGTAAGTAAAATTACCATTTCCTTCATTATAGATTATATTATAAGACTTACCCGCATTGACATTACTAGGTTTATATGCCAAGTTTTCTCCAAATATTTTTTCAAAATTTTTCTTAACATTTCCACCTATTAAGTATTGTGAAGAACTAGTACCAACCATATCATCATGCATTGCAGCAAATAATGCTGCTCCATTATCAAATTTACTAGTTAATAGTTTTTTATCAATCTTATATAGATAACCAAAATACTCAGAATTAATATCATTATAAGCATTATCCAGCTTGGTTAAAGTATCTCCAATTTGATATAAATTATCCAAATCAATATTAGTATCGTCTATAGTTACAACAGTACGAACATCCTCATCGCTTTTACTTAAGAAAAGTTTGTCTACTGCTATATAACCAGCTAATCCTAATATTATAATTAATAGGATTATAATTAATACAATCGACGATTTCTTTTCTTGCATTTATATTACCCTTCTTCCATTAATGCCCTACATTGCTCATAAGCAGGACTACTAGTTTGATTATTTTTTAAACCTTCTTCTACAGCCAAATTATCAACTTCATCTGTTTCTAAGATTGCATCATAACTAGTTGATATATCCATTGGAGAATCCTCATAATGTTCATCTAATTCAGCGTTTTCATTGTATTTTTTTCCCTGACTAGCTTTAAATTTTAATGCTGTATCTGAATTAACTTGAACGCTAACTTTCGGTGGTACTTCATTAATATCATAAAACCTAATTGTATAACCTCTGCTTCCATCAATACTAGTAGCAAAACGATACACAAAGCTTTCAACAAATTTTTCTTTATCAATTCGGTACAAACCACAAGTTCTTAGGAAAACATAATCAATTGCATCTTCCATAGCAGCATCTGTTGTTTCTTTAACTAGATAATAATCTAATTCTCCACCAGTAGAATAATTGCTTAAGACATTTAACAATAGTAATGCGATAAGACTTAGTAAAATTATACCAACCGTTAACATTCCTTTATTCATATGTTTTCTTACCTCCTATTTAAATGTTTGACATTCATTTCCCTTATAGTTCTTCATATTATTACATTTTAATGATGTATCATTTGGATATTTTGTATAACCACTTAAATCTGTTCTTAATAGACTACTCTTATAGTTAACTGTATTATGTAATTCATAACTTCCGTCAAATCCATTGTATTTGAAATCCTTTGCTGCTGTCGCAGCTTTTATATCTCTAATCTTTTCACGAGTTAATACTACTTCATAATCAAGATTATCTTCTGAATATACATTATATCCATTTTCTTGTATCCATTTCATATACTTAGGTGGATTACTTTGATATTTTGGATTCTTCTTTTCATTGATTGCATATTTAGTCCAGTTAAGTCCCGGATCTCTTCCTGATTTTGATGGATCTGCTTGTACAACACCATCTGCAGCTGGGAACATTTGACCTAAATCTATTGTTCTAATTATCTTTTTACCTTGTATACATCTTTCATCGACAGTAATCTTTTTGTTTGTATCTTCGGTTTTATCACATATATTGTTATTAGTAGCATAGAAACATTGAATAGCAAATTTCCACTCAAATAAACCAAATTTATCAGTACTTGCATTAATATTATATTCTGGTGTAAAGTCCTTAATCTCATCATCAGTAACTCTCCAATCACAAGAAGCAGTTGTTGTACTTGTTACGTTTGTGGTAGTTTCACATAAGTCCTTAAAGCTTTTTGAATGAACACTGTATTCAGTAGTTTCTCCAGTTATCTGTGCTGGAGCATCTCCCGCTATCTTAGTATAATAATAATTCCACCATAATGTGTTTACATTCTTTGCATCAAGTGGTAAACAATGTTGATTTTTTCTTTCAATATAAGATGATGAATTTGGATTCTTATATGTTAAAGTTCCATATTTAATATTAATCCATGAACTTGGTAATGCCCATTCTGCTCTGTACAAATTAGATTTTTTTTCTGATGATGATGCACTATCTGGATTATACTTATAGCATCCTGCAAAATTCTGAATTATTTCTGAATTTGCTGCATTATCATTTGTTTCTCCGCCAACCAACTTATCGTCTTTTTCTCGATTTCCAACTTTTATTGTATATTCTGATGTCTTTGTATTACAAATAGATTTAGCCATGCATTCACGCTTTAAAGTATTGTATGCATCAGCATTGTCTTTCCAATCCTTAGCACCTCTACCAGCTCTATACTCAATATATCGTTCATCATTAAATATATGAGTACCTTCTTGTGGATAAGATGGATTTATATATACGTATCCTTTACAGCCAAGCCATTTACAGTTTTCTCCACATGAACACATACATGGAATACCAGTGTTTTTATAGCATTGGTATCTTATATCTCTACAATATTTCTTGTTCGAATTCTTATGATTACATCTACTACTTCTATACCCCCATGATCTATTAAGCCAATACCATCTTGGATCTTCTCTAGAATGTTCCTCGTTTATATGTGCACGCTTATCAGCATTTTCTTTTAAATTATCAATCTCATCTTTTTGATCATTATTTTTACCATTAAGCCAAATAAGTTGTCCAGCTGTATTACAATAGTATCCATATTTAGTAGTATTAGTATATATTTTTTCACTATTATTATCATCAGTTATCATATCCTCATATGATATCTCTTTACCAGTAGATTTATTAGTTATACCTTCATAGACTTCTTTATAGCACTTAAGACTACATTTTTCAGTATATTTACCATGATCACAATTTTTTACACAAATATCAAAATCTTCATCTGGTCCACCTTGATTATTATAATCTGCTAATGTATCTGCATTAAACTTCCCCCTAGTACATATTGGTGTAGGAGTACAATAGCCTGTATATGGACGTGGTTTTCCATCTTGTCTAGTTGAATCATCAGATTCAATATCGTTAGAATCAGCAAAACAATTTACACGGCTAGTTACACGTACTTTATATTCAAAGCAAAGTCCTGCTTTAGAAGCTACTGGTGGCCCGTATTCTACAGTAACCACTTCCTTACAAGTAACATTACACCACGCATTTACCGTAGCTTCTTTGCATTCATTGTAATTATACTTATATTGTGTTGTTCTTCTTTCCTTTTTTACGTGATAAAACTTGTTTTTGTTAACATAATAATTACTACCAGTAGCAAATTTAGTAGCATCACACTGGAAAGTTTGACCAGCTTTAGGATCATCAATCTTTTCTGCTCCATTTAATGCCTCACAGAATTTAGCTTCAAAGCTTCCTGCAGTAAAGCTTGTTGAACAATCAATATCTTTATCATTTAAATTACCCTCAATAAGAGTAACAGCATCTGTACCTTTTGGAACCTCACGCGTATTTTTAGGACTTGATCCAGCATCAGTTGAAATTAGTGTTATTGTAACTTCACCTGGCTTTGACACATATTCTTCTTTTACTTTCTTTTCAGTTACAACATTTCCATTACTATCTTTAACAGTTTCACCATTAGAATCTTTTTTTGGTACTTCTTCTATTAACTGGTAGGTATGAAGGCAAGCTTCTTTTAAAGAAGGATCATAAAACCCATCAGATTGCAATACTATTGTAGTTGTTCCAAATCCTACTACGTCAGCATCACTAGTATTAGGTCTTTTAACATTAATCCTAGGAGTAGCAACCGTAAGAGCGGTATTTGAAGTGTTAAAATTAACACTTACACCTGCTTCGTTTCCAGTAACTGAATCTTCGTATTTCATTGAAGTAACCACAAATTTTATCTTATCCTTAATTGGATTAAGGGTACTACTAAAATTAGCTTTATTCATAGTTATATTATAACTTCTTCCGTTTTCTGCCAATTCAAAATCAATACCATACCTAGTTCCCGCTTTATTATCCAATTCTTTTTTTTCTTTTTGGCATTTTTCTCTTGTGTCACTAACCAATTTATTAAACTTTGATTTAGATGTTACTTCAACAGGGGTAACTGCAAATACACTTTTACAGCCAACTAACATAACTAAATAAATAGTACCAATTGTAAAAATTGCCAACTTATTAAACTTCTTCATCTTCAACATCCTCCCATAAATCTTCTAAGATCCCATAGTTTTTATTTTTCTTAACCCCATAATTATTTATCTTTTCATTATCTCTGAGCAACCTACCATTTATATAAAGCACTTCTTTACTATCATCGGAAAACATTCTATTACAAGTTACAACACTGATGATTTTATCCTTTTCATTTACATCTACATCATAATCATAAATGCTATTTTGATTTAAAATATCCAAATAATCTCTCATTGCTTTACTAGATATATCATCAAAGTGTGGTAAAAAGGTTGCATCTGAACCATCTATAAAAGCTACAGAAAAGATTTTATATATATAATCATGATTATCTATTGTCAATTGAATATACTTATTTTCGTTAGCAAAATCATAATACACAAATGACATTAATTCTTCTGCTCTTTTAAATAGCTTAGATTTTCTTTTAGGTCGTGATGATAAATTAAATATATTATGACCATTTATCAAAATATTATTATGTAATTTATCATCACTATTTCTTGACCAAAAGTAGCTTTCTTTTTCAACGGGGTAAGAATCTTCTTCATCAGCATCCTCAATATGTTGAATAATAGGATAATCAATATTAGTACCTTGAACTCTTATCCATCCCATTGTTTGATAATCTATTTTTTTATTTTTTTCTTTTTTTGCTTCTCTTTTTACTTTGTCCACCCTACTAGACAATGAATAATATTCATGATTACTGAGTACTACCATTACTATCAACAATACTAATACGGTACAGCAAAGTATAGCACTTAAAACTAAAGTTTTGCTTTTAATTTTGGACTTCTTTTTTTTCCTTTTTGTCATTTTAATCACACCTATTTACTTTAATTTATATGGTTTAAAGTAAGTTCCATCACCACTAACTACTACGGTATCTTTTTTCAAATAACCTGTAACTCTTAAACCATATCGATCATATTTAGAAATTTTATCGTTCATAGGTATACCAACAGTTTGAATAGCTGCTCCTGTTCTTTCTGCTTGAGAGGTATTAATTAACCAATAAGATCCTTGACCACTTGCATTGGTTGTTTGAGAACTAAACATTTCATACATATCTGGAGCTGCCAATATAACATTATACTTTTTCCTTTTTATTTCTTCTCCATAAATAATTTTGTTTTTATAAATTGGCACTTCTATTTCATGTTTTACAAACATTGATGTATCTATATACGTACTTGCCTTGTTAATTATGCTATAAGCAACACTCTCTTTATCTTTTGGATCGTATGTGATTTTTGTACTACTTGGATTTCCTTCAACTGCTATGTCATCACTTAAAGCTCCATCACTGATAACTTTAGTTGTTCCATCTTCTTCTGTTTTAATTATTCTAAAGACTGTCTTATCAACAACAACATATTCACCACATTCGCATTTGTTTAATGCAGTTCCACCTTTAACTGGTTTTGTATCTCCAATTAAATATGGATCACTAATTGTTCCTTGACCTGCCTTAATTAGTAAATCACCTTTAATTGTAAGCATAGGTCTTACACCGTAATTATCATTAATATCATAGGCCATAAAATCTTTTTCATAATAGTCGCCGTAGAAAACACTTCTTGTTAAATATGCTTCCTTATCATTTTTCGTATTAGATACCCATGACATCGTGAATCGTCTCATATAATTGTAACCGATTTCATCGCTTCCTTTCATAACTTCAATTGCAGAAGGAATATAGACTTTTTTCTTATCAGTATATGAAGTACACTTTTTTGTGGTACTTACTTCATTTTCATCTAACTTCATATTACAATACTTTTTTTCAACTATTAGTTTTTTAGATTCATCATTTAAATTATCATAAAAATATTCTAACCATTTATCTATTTTACTATAGTTAACATTAGCAATATCAGAATTAGATACCAAAATTACATTATTATCAGAATCTATTCCATATATTCTAAACAACATATGTGAAAATAAAACATAATTATTTTTAGGATCACCTTTATAGTTAGTTTGATCTTTTAAATCATTTTTTATTTCACTTAGTAAATTTACAATAACATTTACTTTACGTGTTACTACTGTCTTATTTGAAAGACCATCGAATGCTATATAATCAACTTTGTATTCACCAGCTTTTGAAGTATCAACATTACTTTTAATTACAACATCTTTTATATCTAAGTTACCATCAACTGCATCTTTTACACTCTGAACACCAAGTTCTTTATATTTCTCATTTCTACCTATAGAAATTTCTTCATCACCATTTAATTTAATAACAGGGCCTTTATGATCTATATTTGATTTATATCGACCACATTCTAAATATACGTAATACTTATATTCACCATTTTCTCTTCTAACTTTTGCCCAACTATTTGTATTAGAACAAGTTTTTTTGCTTAATGGAACAAAAATATCACCTTCTATTAATCCTGCATCATATAATTTTTGTAAGGATAAGGTTCTTACTCTAGTTCCAGAAGGCAACTCGTTACTGTATAATTCAAAATATCTTTTAGCTGCGTTTTCTATTATTTTCTCATTTTTTTGAAGAGTAAGCTTTGGATTTATTACTAATATCCAAGCTAAAGCTACTAATACTCCTAAGATTACAAGAAACTTAATTTTTTTGAAATTTTTCTGATTCATAAAAACCTCCTAATATAATTTGTAATCATATTCTTTATTCCGTATTATTAAATTAATCGTTATTTTTGAATTTTCGTCCAATTCATCTGGTACTTGCAAGTATAATGTCTTTCCATAATATTTTTGGGTTGTAAGACGTTGTGCTTCTAGTACCTTTACTGACTTATCACTATCTTCATAAGTAATTTTACCATATTTTTCGATAAACTCCAATATTTTTGTTGGCCCATATACTTCCGAACCAAAATCAATCTTTAAAACTTTAAACCCATCTGGTGCAGTAATTGTAGCACTTTCAAAGTCACATCTACCAGAATTGCACCTTCTTACTTTATATGAAGAAGTTTTTGTAATTTCAATTTCATCAAAGCTAATTTCATCAGGATTTTTTACAATATCTATAGGAACTGTATCGCCAAGTTTTAAAGTCTTTTGTTTTTCAATTTTACTAATATCATTTATTTTAATTTTAATTTTTCTTAAATATCCAGACTTTTCTTGATAGTACATAACAAATTTATCTTTATCTAAATCTTTATCCACTTTATAAACTATAATGAATGAAGTTTGTTCATTTCTTTTTAATTCTTTAACAATATTATAAGTGGTTCCTAAATCAGCAAACTCTTTTTCATATGTCTTTCTAGTAGAAACATAATCTTTAGTTCCATTTTTTATATGAAAATTCTCCATTTCAATTGTTCTAGGCTCAGAATTATTTTGAACTATAACATCCACAACAACAAAATCACTTTTTTTTGAAATTACATTTCCTGCATAATCTTTATTTGTATAATATGCTTTGTTTATTTTCATTGTATATCCATTAGCAGAATATACTTCTCCTTCTTCATAAGATTTATTAGTAACAAAGAAATGATGATAAGTATTATATATCCCACCAACAATTATTACTGCAGCAATAAGTATACAAATAACTTTATGCTCAGTATAGAAATAACTCATATTTCTCTTTAATCTTTTAATTGTTCGTTTGAAAGAATCTTTATCTATATCTAAGCTAACTTCAATTTCTTCACGGTCTTCTTCACTTAATTCCAAGAATTCTTCATCCTGTTTAAAATTAAATCTTTTTTTATCTAATCCAAAAATTCTGATAAAGAATACTATCATAGCAGGTACTTGAGCAATCCCAACTATTAATAATAAATCTCTAACCAATCTTACATCAGTTGTTTTAATGACAGTACTATACATATTAAAAATACCTTTAAGCATATTTAATACAAATAGCATAGCGATATATTCAATAATTGGAATCAAATATATTTTCCATGGCTTTTTCTTATATCTTAGCAATATCAAAATAGCAATAGAACCAATTATTATTAATCCGATTGATAGTAACATTGAAGTACTAACATGTTTCGTAACTGGATCATTAAAGAAATCATATGCTCCAAACTGCATAAAGTCACTAATAAAACTAGCAACATCAAATACTTTGTATACTACATATAAACTTAATAGCAATAAAGCAATATGAATCTTTTTAAAATTCTTAATTAAAAAGGCATATGGTTTTCTAATAATCATACTTGTCTCTCCTTATTATTCCATTCTATTTCATTATATAACATATTTATATTTTTTGAAAGCTTAAATTAAAAAATATGATTATTTAAACATTATAGCTTTTTTACCATTTTTATAGTATTTTATATAAATTATCTTATATAGCTGTGATGGGCGTTTGTCCAAAAAAAAACGAACTTTTGTGTTCGTTATATTTTTTTGGAGCAAACGAGGGGAATCGAACCCCCATCACAGCCTTGGCAAGGCCGTATTCTAACCATTAAACCACGTTTGCGATTGGAGGGGCCTACCGGATTCGAACCGGTGATCAGGGTGTTGCAGACCCACGCCTTAGCCACTTGGCTAAAGCCCCGTGTGTAATTAAGATTATAGCAAACTTTAATCTGTTTTTCAATATTTTTATACTATTTTATGCATAAAAAAGAAGAAATATCATTTCTTCCATAAATCATATATATTTTTATAATTGTACCTTAATTCATTTGTAGAAAGTATTTTTCTTAATCCATATGTATCATTATATGAATAAATTGTATCATCCTGTAATAAAACAATTTCTCTATCCTTAACTAGCCAATCAGTTATATTATTAAGTTCTGCTAAAAGTATTCTTTTATCTTTTTTAGAATCTATTACTTTATATAACTTGTTGTTTTCAATAAAATAATAGTAATTATATTCCCTTTTTAATTCTTTAGAAGTAGTTATCTTTTTATCACTAATTAAATTATTATTAAAATAATTATCATTCATGAAGTAATCACTTTTAGATACTTCTTTTTTTATATTGTTATCATAAATCAAATAACTTGTTTGATCATTATCAACTTCTGTTATTGTTTTATCATTAATGCTAATTGCATACTCCTTCTTTTGTTTACGATCGGTAACATATATTAAATTATTTACTACACCATTTATATACGAATTTTTAGTTAATTTTGTTTTCAATTTAAATTCATCTACTTTATCTTTATCAATATCATAGTAATAAATAGTTTCAATTCCATTAACAGAGCTATTATCAAACAAGACATAATACTTGTCAACCACACAATCCATTACATTATCATATAAATCTTGCTTAACCATTTTTTTATATTTTATTTTATCTTTACTAATAATGTATATACCTTTATAGTCCCAAATAAAATAAATATGATTACTAAGAATATTTTTTTGATAAACTGTTAGTTTTTTATAATATGTTTCTTTATCATTATTTTTTGGAACTTTTATTTTTGCCTTCTGATAAATCTTTTTAAAATCAGAATTATTAATACTTTGTAAATAACTATTAGATACTTGTTCTCCATCTAAATAACAATATAGTTTTTTATCTAAATCTCTCTTATAAATTGGACTAATGCATGTTAGATTATCACTCTTATAAGTCTTTATATCATCAATAATCTTTTTATCTTTGCCAATATTATCATTTAAAGTATAAATATAAGTATTCTTTTTATCATTAATAACCATGTCATAATAATGACCTTTTGAAATATAAAAGTGTTCACTAACACTATATTTATCTATTTTATATTTAATAGTATGCTCTTTTTTAAATAATTTAAAGGTATTAATGACAATGAATACTACTACAATAATAAAAATAATTTTTTTAAGATTCTTCATAACATCACCTTATGAAAATTATATCAAAATAAAAGGCTAAAAACTAGCCTTTATCTTTCATACTATTAGCATATTCTTTTTTTATTTCAATCATATATTGTGATACAGCTGTTTCCAATTCAGGTAAAGCTGCAATATCGATATTTGATAGAGTAACCAATTCTTTTACAGTATCTATATGAAGTTTTCCCCAAATAATACCTCCTGTTACTTTTAAATCGTTAAACATATCAGGTGTTATAGAGTTTAAAAAATAACCAAATATTACTCTTTTTCTACCAATCAAAATTCTTTTATTTGTTAAAGCTACAACTGCACTTTCAAAAAACTGAAGTGGATTGTCATTTTTTTGAGCTATAAAAGCATATAAAACTTCTTCTCCTGGATTTAAATGCTTTTCTACTACACTAGAGTTTTTTCTTGCTCTCCAACCAATAGTTAAAGGATATTTTCTTTTAAACTTCATTACACGTTTATAAACATCAGACATATTATCCCTCCTTATTCAATATATCCATTTGTTTTAAAGAATTCTTCATAGTGAGCTGTGTCAGTTAAACCATCAACAGTGTCATGTATCTTTCCTTCACTAACAACTAGTAATGTTGGTGTGCCTAAACCACTGGAAAAGAATTCATCAGATGAGATTAATGTTTGCTGATCAGTTTCAGATAAATTATCAGTATTTAGATAATTAATCTTCAATTTATATTTATAAATAAGATTTTGAATGATTGGTTCTGCAATCTGACAATAATGACATGTCGGTCTAGCAATTAATACTATTTGTTTTTCACTACCGTTATACATATCCATATATTGATTAAGATCAATTTGAACAAAATCTCCTTTTTCAGAATCTTTTACTGCAGCACTTTCTGTTTGAGCATTATTGTAAATTACATCACCATCATTTGATAATTCTTTAGTTTCTTCTTTTTCATTTACTTTTACAAGTCCACTTACTAGGACTGCGATTAATAATACTACTATAATTCCAATTAAACCATATTTTTCACTTTTACTCATAATTTCACTTCCTATTTACATTATAACATATATCTACAAAATAAAAAAAAGAAAAATAATTACTTATTAGTTTTCTTTTTTTCTAAATATTCTTCATATGGAATAGTACGATCAGTAATAGTACCATCTGCATTTATTTCAATAACTCTATTAGCTACTGTAGAGTTTAATTCATAATCACGAGATGTAAACAATATTTCACCTTGAAAATTACATAATCCTTTATTAAGAGATGTTATAGCTTCCAAATCCAAATGATTAGTTGGTTCATCTAGAATTAAAAAATTGGGTTGTTCAAGCATCATTTTAGATAACATACAGCGAGCTTTTTCTCCACCAGATAAAATATTAACTTTTTTAAAAACATCTTCCCCAGAAAATAACATTCTTCCTAAAAAGCCTCTAAGTATTGTTTCATCTTTTATATCATAGTATTGGCCAATCCATTCCATTATGTTTTTAGTACTTTCAAAGTACTCAGTATTATCTTGAGGCAAATATCCAGGCACAATTGTTTTTCCCCACTCTATATTACCTTTATCATATTTTTCTTTACCACTTAAAATATTAAATAAAATTGTCTTAGCCATATCATCATTAGCAAGAAAGCAAATCTTATCACCTTTTAAAACAGTAAATGATACTTTATCTAGAACCTTTTTGCCATTTACAACTTTAGTTAAGTTTTCCACTTTAAGTATTTCTTTTCCAGCAGGTTTCTCAATTTTAAAATCAATATATGGATATTTTCTACTAGAAGGAATTATTTCATCTAATTGTATCTTCTCTAACATTTTCTTTCTTGAAGTTGCTTGTTTAGACTTAGAAGCATTTGCAGAGAATCTAGCAATAAAAGCTTGAAGTTCTTTGATTTTTTCTTCTTTTTTCTTATTTGATTCACGCATTTGCTTTTGTAATAATTCACTTGATTCATACCAGAAGTCATAATTACCTATATATAGTTTCATTTTTCCATAATCTATATCAACTATGTGAGTACATACTTTGTTTAAGAAATGACGGTCATGAGAAACTATAATAACAGTATTATTAAAATTAATTAAGAATTCTTCTAACCACCTAATAGCATCAATATCTAAAGAGTTTGTTGGCTCGTCTAACAATAGTATATCTGGATTACCAAATAAGGCACCTGCTAGTAAAACTTTAACACGTAACTTAACAGATATTTCTTTCATTAGTTTATAATGGTCTTCTTCAGAAATACCTAAATTATGTAATAATAGTGCTGCATCTGGTTCTGCATTCCAACCATCCATTTCCATGAATTCTGCCTCTAGATTAGCTAATTTCATACCATCTTCTTCTGTGAATTCTGTCTGTTCATACATTTTGTTTTTTTCTTCCATTATTGAATATAGTTTTTCATTTCCCATCATAACTACATCAATTACTCGATAATCATCATATTCAAAATGGTCTTGTTTTAAAATAGAAACACGTTCATTCTTACTAATTATAATATCACCAGTTGTTGTTTCTAATTCTCCACTTAATAGCTTCAAAAAAGTAGATTTTCCACTACCATTAGCACCTATTAATCCATAGCAATTACCATCTGTAAATTTTATATTAACATCTTCAAATAATGTTCTTTTACCAAATTTTAAACTAACATTATGTGCTTGTATCATATTATCACCTCGGAGCACTACTATTTTACAATATTACAAACAAAAAGACAAGTAACTTGCCTATTGTAATTTTTTCACAAATTGTTTAATTGAATCATTCTTGTCGATAATGTCAATTAAGAAATCACTACTATTTTGATCTTCATCTCTTAAGTATAGTAACTCTTTCAATTGTTTTTCTAATTTTGAAGAGGTACTACTACCCTTTTTTAGTTCTGACATAATCATAGAAACTAATAGTAAATGAAATTGATATTTATTAAGTCTTTCTAATTCTTTACCAGAATAAATATCTAATTTAGTATATTTAGAAGGATCAGCTAAATATAAATTACCATTAAAAATTGTATTATTTTGATCTATACCATTTAGTAATACTTGTTTACTACTTAGTGTTTCAATATCTCTTTCAATAATTGAAATATTACCTATTAAATCATCTTTTGGAATAGTAATTAGCTTTTTACTTGAACCTTTTTTAGAGACTAATTTATATGTATAGCCTTTAAAAGTATTATTATAAAACAATAAATTCTTAGGTAATAAAATTCTATTAGTAGTAATTGTTTTTAAATATTCTGCTGTTTCATGATTCATTGGTGTTTCTTGATCAGCTTTAAATATTTTTAAAGCATTATTACGATATTTATAAACATCCCCTGTTCCACCATTACCTATTTTTGTTAAGTGCTTAACTGAGATATCTTTATTATCCAACCTATATCCCATGGATAATCCCCTCCATTTATGACTTAATATAATAGCATAATGTTTTTTCTTTGTAAATTACCCTTTATAAAAATTAGATACAAACTTTGCAAACTCATAGAGAATAATATCGCTTTTATTAATCGCAAAACTTTTACCAATAGCCTTTCCACCAATTGTTAAAGAAGAAATAATAGCTGTTACTAATAAGCCGACTAACAAAATATTAAAATTATATTTACTAATTAGTATTGCTGCAATAGTAGTACCAGCTGCTCCAGATATTACTCCACAAATATCACCAATAACATCACAACAAAAGCTTGATACTTTATCAGCATTCTTTTTAAATTTAACTGCAACATTAGCACCTTTTACTTTTCTTGAATTCATCGAATGAAAGACTGCTTCATCTGCACTAGTAACTGATACTCCGATAATATCAAACAAAATACCAATTAGTATAAATAATAATGTAACTAAAATACCTAAAAATAATGATAAATTAGGAATAGTCATATTCGCAACAAATGACAAGCAAAAAGATATAATAAAGGAAATCACAACAATCGTAATAATCCATTTAATATTAACTTTTTCTTTTTTTATTTTTTCTTTCTTTTTCGTTTCTTCTACTAAATTTTTAAATTCATTTTCTTTCTTCTTCATATTCATCTCCACTTATATTTAGTATAACATAAAAAAAAGTAGTAAAACTACTTTGATTTTAATTGTGTGGCTTTCACAATAATTAACTTTGAGCCTTAGGTCAAGTAGGATTTCCCTAATTCTTACTGCTTCGTTACCAAAGTAGCGGTTCCCCTTTAAAAGAATCAATATGCTGTTACCAAACATATGACTTGATTACCACTTAGTGCCCACTGCAATCCTATTATGAAATGCACTCTAGGAGATTTCCTCACCAACTCTTTATTATTAGTTCTTTTTTGCAGAAATGATTTCAAGACGCAGTACTTAATATAAGTGGCCGCTTATATTAAGTAAGATCATCTATCCCAAGATTCCCACTCAAGACAGGCTACTCTGCACATAGCTTTCGCCACAATACAGGTTTTATCCAGTTTCGTAACTATGCATCAGCATGGTACGTATAGCTTTGCCACAATAACTGGTCTCCGCAGAAACTGGGTCGGGATTCATATGCCATTATGAGTCGCCCAACTTCCTTCATCTTCAGCATCCACCCCAAACTGGGCGTAAGAAGCAAACACCAAAGGTTTCATCGATATGCCTTTTAACGAATTTTTAAGCTCGTCTTCCTAATAAAGCAATTGACTAGAATAATGTGCCATCAATTGTAAGTAAATTATAGCATAATTTTACTAAAATGTCAAATTTGACACTATTTTTATAAGTTATTTTTAAATACTTTTGAACTATCTTTTTCTAAATAATATTTCTTGGTATCTTCTTTTAATTTACTTGAAAAATATGGTTTTTTATAATAGCCATTATTAATTACATAATTAATATAAGCATTAGCCGAATAATTATTTTTCATATTAATCATTAACTCTTTATTATATTCATATGCTTCATTTTTTATTTCGCCATCTCTTACTTTAAAATAAGCATTTGTAGTAGCTAGAAAGGTACTCATATCATCAAGTACGACCTTTCCATCTTTATTATAGTCTTCAAACATCTTATTAATTAAATCTAAATACTTTCTAGCTGATTCTTTATCCATTATTTCAGTTAGCTTATTATAAATTATACTCATATCTCCAGTAGAATATGTCTCTAAAACAACATCAAATCCTACCATCTCACATAATATCTTTACCATAGCAATTTCATAAGGATAACTAGTATCTTCAACAAATGGATTATCTTCAAAGTATTCATCCACTAGTAATTCAGTTACACCTTCGTTTAAATACCTAGGTAATATAAAAGTATGGGAATTATAAAAAATAGAATGAATAAGCTCATGTCTTAATATATTCTTATCAATATCATTTTCATAAATTTCAATCATATTATTTATACCAATATAACGACCTACTGTGCTTTCATCAATGTCTTCGCTCCTAGTAGTATTTATAATATCTAAATCTCTTAAATTAGCGTAGGCTGTTCTTTTATTAATATGGGGATTATCTTCAATTAAGTCTACTAAACTATATATAGTCTTTTTCTCATACTCAGTTAAATTAGGATTGTTAATAACTGCGGTTAAAATTAAATCACGATCATTATCTAAATTAGATAAACCACTTTCTTCTTCTAACAACTTAAACAATTCATCCTGCTCTTCTTCCGTAATCTTTAAATTTTTATCATTATAAATGTTATAAGAATAGTCTTTGTTTAATACAAACTTTATACCAGAATTAATCATCATAGAAACTATTGTTCCAGTAACAACTAATTTGGTAAAGTCTTTTAATCTTTCTTTTTTTACAGTATCCATACTAATCCCCCATTGACTTCGCATATTATAACACAAATTCACAAAAAAATAAACCCTTTTGGGTCTATTTTGCTTTTATTTGTCCAATATACCAATTAATCATACTTGGCCAAGTATTACTTTCAGCATATCTACTTCCAATTGCTTCAACAGTAGTTAATCCATGAGCATAATAGTTATTATATAAATTATCAATCATACCTGTTAAACCTTCATCAACACTATTATATCTTTTATATGCTCCACAGCCATAACCTTTTTGACCTCCAAAGTTATAACAACCATTAGCTATTCTACTAGTACCATTACCAGTTTCATGCATCATAATTGCTGTAACAACATATGGATCAGCACCAACTTTTAAACTATGCTCTGCAATAGTATTACCATGTCCAGCTAAGATTCCCCCTAAACTTTTATTAAGCTTAGCACTTAACTCATCCATAGTCATACCTTGATAAACTTCTATTCTAAGAACTGATGCCGGAGCAGTTTCTAAATTTACTTCTTCTAAAGATAAGTCTTTAGTATTTGCTTTACTAATGTTTGTCGCAACACTTTTCGCATCAAGTTTACTCAATTCTAAATTTTTGTTAGTACCATCTTGAAGAAATATTCCTGTAGAAATCATCATAACACTAACCATCATTAGAATGCCACTAAGTTGTTTGGCTTTCATTTTCCTTTTCAATTTCTTTCACCTCAATATAAAAATTGATAGAATAATTTTACTCCAATTAAATATCTTTGTCAAATTGCTAACAAACTTGTTATAATATAGGTGGTGATTATATGGATAAAATTGATACTCTAATTAGTTGGATTAAGGAAAGTAAAAAAATTGTCTTTTTTGGAGGAGCTGGAGTTTCTACTGAGTCAGGATTAAAAGACTTCCGAAGTATTGATGGGCTATATAATGAAAAATATGATTATCCTCCTGAAGAAATACTTTCTCATACATTTTTTATAAATAATACTGAAGAGTTTTATAAATTTTATAAAGATAAACTAGATACTAGAAAGTTTAAACCTAATATTACTCATGAAGTTCTAAGTAAATTAGAAAATTTAGGTCTTTTAAGTAGTGTTATTACGCAAAATATTGATGGTTTTCACGGGGATGCTGGAAGTAAAAAAGTCTTAGAATTACATGGTTCAATTAAAAGAAATTATTGTATGGATTGTGGTAAATTCTATAATGATAAATATGTCTTTTCAAGTAAAGGAGTCCCTAAATGTACTTGTGGAGGTCTAATTAAACCTGATGTTGTATTATATGAAGAAGGCTTAGATAATAATACTGTTAATGAAGCAATTCATGAAATTGCCAATGCTGATTTATTAATTATTGGAGGGACAAGTCTTAATGTTTATCCAGCAGCTTCTTATCTAGGTTTTTTTAGAGGTAAACATATGGTTCTAATTAATCGAGATAAGACACCTTATGATAATCGTTGTGATTTAGTAATAAATGATTCTATTGGAAAAGTTTTTAAAGAAATAGAAAAAGAGATTAATTAATCTCCTTTTTTATTTTAAAAGCATTTCTTCATGATTTTCATGAATTATATAATTATCATCAACATAGATATCATAGATAACTTTTTTATCTAATAAATCATCATGACTTAAATAAGTTAACTCTAATTTAGTAGTACCTGGTTTTAGTGATTTAACTGTGAATATTCTATATCCTCCACAACCAACAATATCACTAGGACAATCAGAATAATCATAGGTATCTTCAATTTCAACTATTCCTTTATTAGTTAAAGAATATTTCCAATAATAACCTGTAGATGAATTATCATCAAGTTTTATTTTCAAAACAGTTTTATTAGTATTAAGATGATTATTCTTTTCTTTCAACAATTTATATGCCCTCTTTCGAGAAATATTATATTCTAAAATATTTTCTTTAGTAAGATCATCGTAATAGTCATTAATATATGAATCTAAATCGGTTTTAAATTCTACTTCTTTTATATTCTCTCGAAAATCTAATAATAGAGGAATATTATCACTATAATAATTACTTAAATATTCTATATCAATATCAGCTTTTTTGTTATATCTATCAATATTTCTCTTAGCAATAATAGTATCTACTGAGAATAAATTAATAAAAGTATAAACAGTTGTAATTATAACTATATAGTAATTTAAAATATTTATCTTCTCTTTTAATATATAAAATACTGTTGGGATTAATAGAATTACTTCTGTTACTAAAGTGACATACACACCTAATCTTAATAATGTATAACCATAGGCTTGTTCATATAGATTCATACGATAAAATGATGAAGCAATTATAACTAAAGTAAATAATATCATAATTATACTCATTAGTTTATTATAATTACTTTTACCACTTTTTTTAGTACAAATAATTATAATAAGATTTATTACTGAGATAATCATTAATTGAAAAAATCCACTTCTCGCATATTGAGCATAATTAATATTTGAATCTACACTATGCAAAAATAATGATTTAATTTGAATAATAACAAAGACTAAATATGTAATATTCAAAATAGTAGTTAATACTTTCATAGTAAAAGCATCTATTTTTACTTTAGAATCTTCCTCTTTACTTTTTAAATCATTTAAAGCAACAAACAAGGAAGCATTTAAGTAAATATAGAGAATAATCATAATAATAAGTCTTTTAATTAAACTAGCAAAAGAAATATCTTTTATCCAAACAAATAATTTAGCAAACATTTCATCAGCACTGCATAATAACCAAATAATAATAACGACTACTGGAATAATTATTAGAATTGATTTTACCTTCTTTTTAATATCTGTACTCATTCTTATGTTAGAGTCAAAATATTTAAGTGAACTTTTAACAACCGCTTCACAATATTCAAATGGTTTTAAAAATACCAAAATCATTCTTTTTAATAGGCTTATTAACTGCATAGGTTTACCAATAGTAAAAATAAACATTAAAGCATATAGTACTGGTATTGCAATTAAATTAAATTCATTAAAAATATTATCATAAATAAAGTATGTACTTGATAAAACAATTATTGGGATAAAAAATAATAATCCTTTTTTATTTTTTATTAACTTATTTAGTTTTAAATAATTAAATAAAAATATTAATAATGGTAATGTAAATAGTATTACATTTAGACCCAACTTTTGATTAACAATTAAAATAGAATTTAGTATTACTAATAATAGTGTGTAGAAAAAAACGTTCTTCATAATTTTCCTCCTTAACTAATTTAATTTAAATGTTTTTGGGGCATATTTATAGACTAAATATAAACCTAAAGCAATATAAATTATTGTGAATAGTAATCCAAAAACAGATAATATTACTGAATTAACAGTTACACTAGTCATCATATAACTAACAATATAAGTAACTAGTGTTACAAATGAATAACTTAATTTTCTAACTTCTAAGTCCTTATTAAATGGTTGTAATAAGTAATAAATAACTAAATAATGAACTGAGAAGAATATACTTAAAAATATTATAAATAGAAAAATGGTAATAATAAATAACACATTAAAGTCTTTACATAAAATTAATAATATAGTATTACCTACTCCAATGACTAAAGCTGGTAATAAATTAACCTTACTTAAAGTTAATAATCTCTTTTTAAATAATTCTAACAAAGTTTTTGGTTTACGATAAAAATTATAATTTAACATAGCATGATCACAATTAAAGAACATAGCTTGAGTAATTATTGCTCCTCGATTGACAAAATACATTATAACGACAAACCAACCTAAACTATTATGTAAAAAATTACTAACATCAGTTGCGAAAGAAGAATCTAATATTATTAAATAGCTAACGACAACATAAATACCTATTAAAATAAAACTATATTTTTTAGCACTTCTAATTAAAATCTCTTTATGTCTTTCAAAGAAGATAGTATTAAATAAATCATATCCTTTTTTACCAATTATTTTCTTATTATCTATTTTTTTGTCTTTTTCTTTAACTTCAACCATGGCTTGTCTTAAATAGTCTTTATCAGTTTTGGAATTCATGACATTAACAATTGAGAATAGATGTTGATACATTAATTTATAATCAGTTCTTTTAAATAAATAACTAGCTGAGATAATACCTAAAATAACAGTAATTATCGTAATACTAGTAATCAACTTTAAAGAGATAAATATATTAATAACAGGTAAAAGCATAATTACTAAAAGTATTATTAATACACTTACATATAATTTAGTATTACTATACCAAATATAATTATATTTTTTATAAAATATAATATTTAATGCTTCACCAACAAATCTAATAGATAATGTAAAAATTATTAAAACTATACTATAAATAATTGGGCTATTTATTAAATAACCAAAGAAAAATATACAGATACTATTTAATACTAAATTAGATAGTTGATTCCATAGTAAATCTGATTTAGCCATTTCATTAGCATTTACTTTAAAGAGATTTATTGAAAAATACTTTTTCTTACTACTATTTAATAATTTATTATTAATAAACATCCCGATAATAGTTAGAACAAAATAAATATGAAAATAAGATTTAATAAAAGTATCTAGAAAAAATTCGTAGCAACTAACAAAGATTAAAAAGAAATAGAAAAATTTTAAACAAATAGCTCTTACAATAAAGAATACTATCATAAAAGCAGTTATTATTTTTTTTAAGAAATTACTTTTATAAACATCATCTGTTAATAAGTCTTTTAGAATTGGTAATCCTTTTAAAATATATAGAAAAGAATTAACCGTGTATGTTACATCAAATTCTAATGATTTTGTTAAATAATTAATCATTTGAATTTTCCTTTAATTGATTTATAATTTTATCTTTATAATTCTTAGTACTTAAATTTTTCTTTTCAATTAATTCTAATTTTTTATTACTTAAAACTACTATTTCATCACAGATATCCATTGCCAATTCTAAAATATGGGTTGAAAAAATAATTACATGGTCCTTCTTTAATGATTTAAGTAGTTTTTTCATATTATCTTGAGCAACTATATCTAAAGATGTTAAAGGTTCATCTAAAAGTATTACTTTAGGATTAGAAACTACATTAATTAGTATTTGCATTTTGTTTTTCATACCATGAGAATATTCTTTTAATAAAATATCCTGATCTTCTTTAGTTAATTGTACTAATTCAAAATAATCATCTATTGATTTCTTTTTACCAATCTTATCTTCATTAATATCCAAGAAAAACTGTAAAAACTCTCTACCTGTTAAAAACTCTGGAACAATAGGTGTTGCGGTTACATATCCAATATCATCAGTAATTAATTTTTTATGATCAAGTAAAAACTTTCCACTATTAATTTCAATATCTCCATTTAAAGAATTAAAGAATGTAGTTTTTCCAGCTCCATTTATTCCTAAAAGACCATATATTTTTCCAGATTCAAAAGTAAAATCGATATCTTTTAAAACACTTTTTTCTCCATAAGATTTAGTTAAATTAGTTACTTTTAGTTCCATTAAATCACTTCCATAATATTATTTATTTTCCCAAAATTTTCTAATCATATTTAATGATAATGTTGATAGAAGAAAGCCTATTACTGGTACTAATGATGTTAAAAAGATGTTTGATACTTTACTTATCAAATAAGAATACAATAATACTACTATATAAGTTAGTATTGCGATAGTTATCTTTCTAGTCATAGATGTTTCCCAAGCTTTATCTTTTTCAACTCGTTTATTTCTTTCTTTTATTTTTTCAATTTCTTTTTTTAAATCTTTTTCCATATTTACTCCAATCTAAAGTCTATTTTTCCTTTTCCGTTGTTACATTCAACATGAGCAATACTTCCATTAATAATTGTTAGAGATGGCCCTTTATGTGAAATATCAGCATCATAGATAATTGGAATGTTTAGACTTCCTAAAACACTATCTTGTAGACAGCTTTTAACATCATAGTCAAAGTAACTCATCTCTATTCCAAATCTTCCAAAGATAACTCCTTTAGTATATTTAAAATACTCTAATTCATTCATTTTCCAAAGTACTCTAATTGTTTCCTCCATAGATAATTCACAATTATCAAAATACCAAATAATGCCATCTTCTTTATACTTTTCATTGAATTTCTTAATGCCATCATACTTAGTACCGGCAAGTTCAGCAATTATATCAAAACAGCCACCTATGATTCTTCCTTCCATAGATGCCTTTTTATTATTAAGTGTTTTCCACTCTACTTTGTTAGTTAAATTTAAACCTTCTAATCCAGTTACTTTTTCTGCTCTTTCATTTTCATACATTTCATAACTTTCTTCTGATAATTGATTACCAGTAACAATATTCATAAAATCATCATGCCATTTATCTTTTGGTTCTTCTCCAAAAGATGAAAAATTATGTCCATAAATAGTTGCGATATCACATTTAGTAGTAATTGAATATAAAAGACCTGTAGGATCAGAGAATCCACAAATATATTTAGGATTCTTTTTAATTAAAGAGTAATCAATATAGGGTAATATTTCTACTAAGAATTCTCCACCACCAACACAAAGTATTAAATCAACATCTTTATTTTCAAACGCTTCATTTATTTCTTTAGCTCTTACTGTAGCACTAGCACTTCTACCTTTTTCGCACTTATGAATATTCTTAGATAATAAAGTTCTATACCCATTACTTTTAAAATATTCGTTAGCGTGATTATACTTATTACTTTTCAAATCATCACTTGCTCCTGCTGAAGGAGCTGGTACTGCAATTAAACTATTTTTCCCCAGAAACTGTGGATATTTCATCATTATCATCCTTCTTCTTAAATATTTTTAAAACTATTTTGTAAATTATTACTATAACAATACCACTACCGGTAATAATAATTCCCGTTGTAATTAAACTACTAATGTCAAAATTATTTAAACTACCAATACTCATAACTATCATTTTAGAAACATAGCTACTAATTAAAACTCCTATACCACTGACAATCATTGATTTACCTAAAGTCTTAATCCATTTATAGAAAGATTTTTGTAATAAAGCTATTAATAATAAATCAATAATCATAGCAATAAATAGAATAATTTTAAATTTTTTTGATACTAGAAATTTATAACCTTTTAATACTTTCTTTTCGGTAGTTGTCATATTTTTACTAGCATTTTCTAATGATTGCATATAAGCTCTAGACATATCTTTTCCTTCCATTTGTTGATATGCATTATCAATCATCTCATCAGTTATTTCTTTACCTACTTTTTCTTCTAGTACTTCTCGATTATCTTTTAGAAATTCAACCATATCTTGTTCTAAAGCCACTTCATCAATATTATCAATATCTATTAAGCCTTCTACTGTAGTGTCTAAATACTTTTCAAGTAAGGCTTGAACCTCTGGGCTATTTAATATTTCTTGAACTCTTGGATCATCTGTAATCTCTTTGATTTGTTCTTCTGTAATTATATTATTTTCAGCATTTTTTTGTCTTGGAACTACACTTTCAATAATAGTCTCTTTAATAATACCATTAATCAAGACTTTCTTTAAATTAAAACTAATTGCTAAAGCAAATATTATATCTATTAAAACTAATACCAATAAAGCAATTAGAATCTTTTTAATGACTTTCATACTAGACACCTCTTTGAAATAATTATACCATGAAAAAAAGAAAATCATTAGACTTTCTTCTTAATAATAAATTGATTGTTTTGATAATCAACTAAAACAGTAGAATGTTCCCCTATAGATCCATCTATTAACATTTTAGATAAATCAACTTCTAAGGTTCTACCTACTAATCTTTTTAATGGTCTAGCTCCAAAATTAACATCATAGCCTTCTTCAATGAATTCATGTCGAGCATTAGCAGTTAATTCAATATGTAAATCAATATTCTTTAATCTTTCTTCAATTTCCACAATAATCTTATCAAGGATCTTATTAATAGATTCTTTATCTAGAGCATTAAAGATTACTAATTCATCAATACGATTAATAAACTCTGGTCTAAAATGATTCTTTACTTCTTGCATTACTAAGTCTTTTTGATTATCTAGGACATATTCACTTCCTAAATTAGAAGTCATAATAATAATTGTATTTTTAAAGTCAACTGTTCGACCATTAGAATCTGTTACTCGTCCATCATCTAAGATTTGTAGTAATAAATTTAATACTTCTGAATGAGCTTTTTCAATTTCATCAAATAAAACTATACTATAAGGATTACGTCTTACAGCTTCAGTAAGTTGACCACCTTCTTCATAACCGACATAACCTGGAGGAGAACCAATAAGTCTTGAAACACTAAACTTTTCCATATATTCACTCATATCAATTCTGACCATATGGCGTTCATCATCAAACAATTCATAAGCTAGAGTACGAGCTATTTCTGTTTTACCAACACCAGTTGGACCTAAGAACATAAAACTAGCAATTGGTCGATTAGGATCTTTAATACCACTACGAGATTTTATAATAGCATCACTTACTACTTTTAAAGCTTCATCTTGTCCCATAACTCTTTTCTTCATATTATCTTCTAGTGATAATAGTTTTTCTTTTTCACTAGCAAGTAATTTAGTTACTGGGATATTAGTCCATTTCGCAATTATTTTACAAATATCATTTTCTGTTACAGTATCACTCAACAACTTATTCTTTTCAACTTTATTAAGTTCTTCTAATTCTTTTTCTACTCTTGGTATTTCTCCATGACGAAGAATTGCCGCTCTTTCCAAGTCATATTTATTTTCTGCTTGATCAAGTTCAAATCTTAATTCATCTAATTCTTTTTTCTTTTTCTTAATATCTTCATTAATATTTTTTTCTCTGTTCCAAGCTTCTGTCAATTCCTTTTCTTTTTCTTTCATAGAAGTTAATTCTCGGTCAATATCTTCACGTCTTTTAACAGATATTTCATCTTTCTCTTTTTTAATCGCTTGACGTTCAATTTCTAATCTCATAATACGATGAGTTAAATTATCTAATTCAAAAGGAACTGAATCCATTTGAACACGGATAGTTGCGCAAGCTTCATCTACTAAGTCAATAGCTTTATCTGGTAAATATCTATCAGTAATATATCTATTAGATAAAGTAGCAGCTTCTATAATAGCTTTATCAGTTATTGATACACCATGATGTATTTCAAAACGATCTTTTAATCCTCTAAGTATGGTAATTGTATCTTCAACATTAGGCTCTTCTACTTTAATTTTTTGAAAACGTCTTTCTAGTGCTCCATCTTTTTCAATATACTTTCTGTATTCATTTAGTGTAGTTGCTCCTATAACATGAATTTCTCCCCTTGCTAACATTGGCTTTAATATATTGGAAGTATCCATTGCTCCTTCAGTAGCACCAGTTCCTACTATCATATGGATTTCATCTATAAAAAGAATAATATTACCTTCACTCTTTTTTATTTCATTTAAAACGTTTTTTAATCTTTCTTCAAATTCACCTCGATATTTAGCACCTGCAACAAGTGATGCCATATCTAATTCCCAAATAGTTTTATCTTTTAGCGAACTTGGAACATCTCCTTTTAATATTCTAAGAGCTAATCCTTCAACAATAGCTGTTTTACCTACACCAGGTTCTCCAATAAGTACTGGATTATTCTTAGTTTTACGAGATAATACTCTAGTAATACTTCTTATTTCTTCATCACGACCAATAACTGGATCAATTTTACCAGCTTTAGCATCTTCTAGAATATCTCTTCCATATTTTTCTAATACATTTTCATTGTTCTCTTCTGGATAACCATACATTTTATCATCCCCTTCAGTATTATTATACTATTATTTTAGCACTTGTCAATATAGAGTGCTAAAAATTATAATATTAAAAAACATACTATTCAGTATGTTCTTCATATAAACTTTTTAAATACTTTTTATTTAAGACTTTTTTTAAGCCTTCTTTGTCTAAAACCTTATATGTCTTTTCAAGTAATTTGAATAATTTAGGATCCATAACAGCTGTATCCTTAACTCTATTCCAATATGTTAATTGGTAATGTTGATTCCATTCTTTACCTTGATAAGTCATTCCTGCAGCTAATGAATCACAAACCATTTCTAAATAATATTTAAATGGTATCATAGGAGTTATAACTGGTGCTGCATAATCATACCAGTATTCATAATGATGTTTGTTTCTCCCTTTATGATGTAACCAGGCTCTACTATAGCCATTTACCTGTTTACATTTTCTAATTGGACTATAATCACCTTGATAATACTTTACTCCCTCCCAGAATTCTTCTGGTGAGTATTTTGATAAATCATGCATTAGTCCCTGTAAAGGTATTCCTACTTTACAACATAAACAAAAAACTTTCCATCTGTGAACATTAACTGTATGCAAATGTCCAAAAAACTTTTTAATACTAATATGATATTCCATCTAATCACCGAATATATTATAACATTTTTTCATAATTATTAAATGTTAAATTATTTAGATAATAATCATTCATTGGTGAATACTTAGAATTATTAAATTCATTATTACCATTTTGTAGTTTAGTACTATAGTAATCAAATAATTCTTTAAATCTAGCATAATGAACTATTTCTCTTTGTCTTAACCATAATAATGGTCCAATTACATCTGGGTCATTTGTTAAATCAATTAAGTTTTCATAAACTGCTCTTGCTTTTTGCTCGGCAGCCATATCTTCCGAAAGATCTGCCAATGCATCCCCTGTTGTTGCGAAGTATGTAACAGTAAATGGCATTCCATTTGCATCCGTTGGGAATAATCCTTTTGCATGTTCTGCATAGTGAGCATCTAGACCTGCTTCTTTTAATTCTTCTAGGGTTGCATCTTTCATTAATTGATAAATCATTGTTTCTAGCATTTCCACATGACCCAATTCTTCTGTTCCAATATCATTTAAAAGAGCTTTCCCTTTATCATCTGGCATTGTCATTTTTTGATTTAAATAACGAAGTGCTGCTCCTAATTCTCCGTTAGATCCTCCATATTGTGTTACTAAGTATTTTGCCATTCTTAAATCTTTTTTCTTAATATTTACCGGATATTGTAATCGCTTTTGATAACTAAACATTTTGTCCCTCCCATGGCCATTCATTGATCCAATCAAATGAATTCATCTCTTCACTATTAATGGTAATTGGACCATATTTTTGTTCATATTCCTTCATTAATCGATTTGCTTTCTTTTGATAATCCATAAACAATAAAAACATGCTTTGATCATTTGGATGAATATCTAAATATAAATTTAACTCATGTGCCGCAAAAGAAAAGGTGGATAATTCCCATAATAAGCTTTCTTTTTCATTCTTTGGAGTTAATTCTGCTGGTACATAGTTCTTATATGGACTATATAAGTTCATAAACATATTTCCTTTTTGAAAGCCTTCTTTCACATTCCATAAAGTATCTTCTTTTGAGTTTTTTTCTCCTCGATACCAATTGTAGTTTATATAATTATTCATAATTCTCCTTTCTATTTAGTGTATTCTGCCTAGAGGGAATCAATCATGATAAAAGCCTATATTTTCAAAAAAAAGAAAATTGGGGTTGTCAAACTAATAAAATATTGGTAAAATATACTTGTCTTTTGAAATGGCGCCATTGGTGAAGTGGTTAACACGCTAGTTTGTGGCACTAGTATGCAAGAGTTCGATTCTCTTATGAGATCG
>ERZ842401.1577-NODE-1577-length-32255-cov-5.475062_pt1 | contig 32255 bp, 25 predicted proteins | sample MGYA00521270_ERZ842401 | MGnify/ENA primary metagenome ERZ842401 (study PRJEB31892, sample SAMEA3878208) | bioreactor metagenome | biome: Moose rumen | place: Sweden | collected 2011-10 | study: EMG produced TPA metagenomics assembly of the PRJEB12797 data set...
GCCCAAGTGGGTTATAGAGTTGGCTCCCAAAGTAAAGTTGGTTACATTCTTAACCTCATTATTGAATTTAACCACACCAGTTCCATCGCCGGAAATGTTAATGTTATAGTTTTCGCCGTTAATTATATCATTAATAGTGAAAACACCATTGTTAATGGTATCAAACCTAAGAGAGGAATTTTTTGCATAAATTGCTTCTTGCGTTTTTGTGCCAAAAATATCTTCTATGTAGTTTTCGCTAATTAAAGAATGATAATTGTCCGCAAAAAAATCAAGATCAGAAGAGGTATAAATTGCCCCACCTTGTGAATATTTAGGCGGCGCAGGAAAAGCCTCTATCTTTCTTCTTAATTCTGTATAGTTTCCAATAAATGAGGAGTTTTTAATCCCATTAACAATTAATCCGTGGTTACAGATAGCTCCTCCTTTAGCCATATATGGAGAAGAAACATGATTTCCTATAAAATTGCCACTAATACTGGAAATAGTGCCTGAATTATTGATTCCTCCTTGGTCTTCAGAATTGTAGTTATCAACAAAATTACCAGCAATATTACCGATGGTACCTGAATTATTAATTATTGAACCTATAGCCTGTTTGTTGTTTAAGAAACTACCATTAATATCTGCAATTGTTCCATCAGAACTATTTTTTATAGTGCCATTACCAATTTTTAGATTTAATATAAAATCTGAATTAATGTTGGTTGTTGAGTTGTCAAGAGAATTTATAATAATAGAGGCGATACCGCTACCTCCAGTAACGGTAAATACCTTCTTATCAACATCTGCAGTTGCCAATGTATTAGTCACCATTGTTGATGTTTCAGTATAATCATCGGGTTTGTTATAGGTATAATAAAAAGTCTGCTCGCCAATGGTCACACTGCCGGTGTCTGTTTCACTTGCTTCATTTGACCAAGAAATTTTTGAACCGGTCAAACCATTCAAATAGTCAGTAGTGATATCTTCCGCCCACGCTGGCACGGTTAGAGATGTTGATGCCAATAATACTAATACTATACGAGATGTCTTTTTCATGGTCTTACCCCTCAAAACCATAGTTCATAAACTGTAGTATAGCATATTTTAAAAGAATTAAAAAGGGGTAAACGTAAAAACAATGTTTTTTGCTCTCTAAACGGCATTAAAAAAGGGATCATACCAACGCATGTCCCTTTTTCTCCTATAAATATCGAGTATTATATCATTCTTTTTGCTTCTTTTTCTTCATCTTTAATGCGCATCATCAGATCATCAAGTTTCAGGCGCAATGACGACGAAGGATTAGATCTCAAAGCTTGTTCAGCCTGTTGTTTTGCCAGTCTGATATCATGCATGCGCAGACTGTACTCCGCCGCCGCATAATTATAACCGGCGGCATTTTGTTGCAAACCATAAGCCCGCGACAGCAAAATCCATGCATAACTGTCGGGGTTATATATCAAAACTTGATTTAACATATCAACAATTTGCTGTTGCTCGGCAGGAGAGGGCGAGTTTTCAAGCATTGCCTGCGCCAAATTAAGTTTGAACAGCGACGAATTAGGACGCAAGTTTAATGTTTTTCTATAAACATTTACCGCTTCAGGAATTTTTCCGGTTTCTAACAGCATTTGTCCTTTTAATTCGTAAAAATAAGGGTTTTGCGATTCTTCTTGAATCAGTCCGTCAACAAGACCCAAAGCTTCTGGCATTTTCATTTGCTTAAAATATGCGATGGTGCGCGCATATCTCGCCGGCAGGGAATTATCACTTTCCGGATATTTGATAAATGTGCTCTTCGGCTCTTCAATATAGGCATAAAGTTTTGCCTTAATTCTTTGAAAATTTGCTTCCTGCGCCCCTCTGTCGGTCGCCGATGATTCCTTTGTTGCCTTTTCCAAAAACGCGATTCTTTCCGTTGTTACCGGGTGAGTGCGATAATAACTTGTCTCCTCAATCCCTTGAAGAGTGTTGTTTCTTTGAATTTTCTTCATAAAACTCAACATTCCCGCCGGAGATTGTCCAATCCGTCGCAACAACTTTATTGCCGCTTCGTCAGCACTGCGTTCTTCACTGACTTGATAAGACAACATATTGCTCATTGCCGAACCCTGTGATCCCAAAATTGCCGCAATGCTTATATCAGGTCGTCCGGCGGCTATTCCCGCTGCTCCTCCGAGCAACATTGAAGCCAGGCTCACTCTTTGTACTTCACGTGCCTGAATTTTATGTCTCAACAGGTGTCCGCCCTCAATATGTCCGGTTTCGTGCGCCAACACGCCGCTAATCTCATTTTGGCTGTCGGCATTCATCAATGTTCCGACCGTAACAAACATATTATTACCGTCAGCGACAAAAGCATTGAGCGATTTGTCATTAACAATATAAATGTTGCGCGGATTAAAAGTTGTTCCTGAAGCTTGAAAAATCGGCTTTAGAGTTTGGTGCAAAAATACTTCTGTCTCTTCATCAGAAATCAATGACAACGCCCACGCCGGCATTGCGGCAAAACAAAATGCCGCAGCCAGTATAGACATTATACATTTATTTATCCGTTTATGAGTTTTTTCCACCAAGCAACCTTCCTTTTTTCAGGTTTTTCTTCTGTTTCTTCAGCTGTCGGCAAGGGGGCGTCTGTCGTTTCCTGATAATCATTTCTACGATCACGGCGACGACGGCGATCAAAACGATTGCGTCTGCCATATCTCTCGCGACGGCGACGATATTGCGGCTCATCATCTCCTTCAACTTCGGTTATCGGATTTTCGATTTTTTCTTCTTCCTCAACCAAATCATCATAAGACTGCAAAGGCGTTTGTTTCGGTTCTTCATTCTTTACCGCTTTTACGCGCTCAATCCGATATTCTGCAATATTTTTAACATTGTTGTCGGCACTTATGATAACTGACATTTTGTAACGCTGCTCAATATCACAAATGGCTTGGCGCTTTTGGTTCAGCAAATATACGGCATAATCTGCCGGAACAAAAACATTGATACTTGCCGAGCGTCCTTTTGTTCCTTCTTCCTCAATTATGCGTAAAATTGACATTGCACCTGATTCAACCGTGCGGATAATGCCTCGACCATGACAGAACGGACAGGTTTGATAGTTGCTTTCCAAAAATGACGAGTGCATTCTTTGGCGCGAAATCTCCAACAGTCCGAAACAACTCATTTTACTGATTTGAACACGGGCGCGGTCGTTTTTCATCGCCTCTTTCATGCGTTTTTCAATTGCCTGATTATTTTTGGGTTCGTCCATATCAATAAAGTCAATAACTACCAAACCGGCCAAGTTTCTCATCCTTAGTTGTTTGGCAATTTCATCGGCAGCTTCCAAATTGGTTTTTAGTGCGGTTTCTTCCAAATCACGCTCTTTTGTTGCACGTCCCGAGTTAACGTCAATCGAAACCAGAGCTTCGGTCGGATTAATTACCAAATAACCGCCGGATTCCAACGGAACATTTGGATCATGCAGTTTATCCAATTGACTTTCAACCTGAAAACGTTGGAACAACGGAACATCATCGGCTTTGCATGATTTTAGTTTTTTCATGTTGTGGGGCGACAAAATTCGCATAAAGTTGCGAGCAGATTTATAAGCTTCATCACCATCAACGATAATTTCCGAGATTTCTTTCGTAAACATATCGCGTAGTGCACGCTTAATCAGGTTACCCTCTTCATAAATCAGAGCCGGAGCTTTGATTTTCAGTGAATCAAGGCGAATTTGATTCCATGTTCTGATTAAATAATTGTAGTCCCTGGTGATGTCAGCCTTTGTTTTTTCTTCACCGGCGGTTCGCACAATCAAAGACATGTCGTTTGACATCGGCAATTCTTTGATAATACTTTTCAGGCGCTTACGATCTTGAGCATTGGTAATTTTTCTTGAAACGCCACCGCTCTTGATACGATTTGGCATCAGTACGCAATATCTGCCGGCTAAAGACAAGTAAGTTGTCAAAGCCGCGCCCTTATTGCCGCGCTCTTCTTTTACAACCTGTACCAGTAAAATTTGTCCCTCTTTCAAAACATCCTGGATTGCGCTGTTATGGAACAGTTTACGCATCAAAATCAGTTTTCGTTGTGCCTCAAAATCATACTCACCGTCATCATCTTCATCATCGGGAATATCATCATCGGCACCATTGGCGGTGATATTGTTATTTCCTTCTTCTTTATCATCGACAGATTCGTGATTTTCTTGCATTACACATTCTTCACGAACTTCTTCAACTTCTTGCGATACGGTTTCGTGCTCAGTTCCTTCTTCGTCAGCCAAAGTCTTAACTCTTCTGCTACGATATCCGCGTCTGGGCTTGCGTTCTTCACTATCAGACACCGGCTGATTTCCGTTTTCTTCTACCACCGGTTTGTTCTCAACATCATTTTGCGGCTGTTCAACGGTTGCAACGTTTTCGGTTACAGTTTCTGCAACCGATTGTTCATTTTGTTCAGAAACAGAAGTATCGGTTTTAACACGACTTCCACGACGATATCTGCGGTGTACTTGTTCTGCGTTTTCTTCTCTCTTTTCTTCAGTTGGCGATGCGTTGTTTTCGACCGGTTCTGCCGGCTTTTCGTCTATAGAATTGTCTTCGGTGGTTGTAACAACAGAAACATTTATCGATTCATTTTCACTATTATCCTGATTTGCAACAGTGGTTTCTGCTTCGTTACTGTCGTTTTGTGCCGCTTGTTCGGCATTTTGTGCCTCAGCTGCAGCTCTTGCTGCTTCTTCTTCCAAACGTTGTGCGCGTTTCAGAGCTTTTTCTTCACGAATTCTTGCTCTTTCGGCTTCGCGCTCTTTAATCATTTGTTTTTTGTTTTCGATAATTTCATCAACTTCTTTTTCATATTGTGCCAACACTTCTGCGGACACATTGTAATAGTCGGGATGAATTTCTCCGAAAGCCAAAAAACCGTGTCTGTTACCGCCATAATCAACAAATGCCGCCTGTAAAGACGGTTCAATCCTCATGATTTTGGCCAGATAAACATTTCCCTTAATCTGACGGCGAAAAGTTGATTCAAACTCAACATCTTCAACTTTGTTTCCATTTACCACAACCACTCTGGTTTCTTCAGGTTGTGTGTCATCAATTAACATTCTTTTTGTCATAAAAACTCCATAATCAGCGCAACTTTTGCGCACAATTCCGCGGAAAGAATATTGATTGAGAACTTTAAGAGAGATGGATTCTCTCCTGTATTTCAAATATAGTCCGTGTCAGAGCCGACACTGCCAACAAACGCCCCAGGCGTCATATTAAATACCGTTCTTTTTTGAACATTATTATTGTTTGTTGTTTATTGTTCAAAAAATCAAAAATTCTATCCGAGGACAAACCTCTCTGCTTTCAAACTTGTCCAAGCACGATTTTCGCTATGAAAACGGCGACGACCAGAAATCTGCACATTGTATTTTTCCAGTTTCTCATCCGGTGCAGAAACCGATCAAAACAAATTTGACAAACATAAAATATAACAAGCTTACAAAAATTACAACAGGTTTTTCACAATTTATAAAATAACATTTTGCAATGTTTTAATATCTTGGTAATAAGTATTTGTTACAATACACAAAACAAAGTTGTGCAAAATGAAAAAACTGACTGAAATATTAGGCAAAACGGCTCTTTGGGTCATGTTATGCTGTATCTTGTCTTGGCGGGCTTTTGCCGGTGAGATTACCGGTTTACGTATCGGTCAGGGCACGGACAGTGTGCGTGTCGTATTTGATGCTGACTCAGATTTTCACTATAATGTTTTCCTGCTTGATACTCCCAAACGCCTGGTTATTGATGTTGACGGGATTAATGTTGCTCGCTCCATTGAAAATACTAAGGATCGCAATAATATTGTAGGTCGTGTTCGAGTCGGAACTCTGGAAGGGGCAAAAAAGCGCATAGTTTTTGATTTGCAGAAACCGGTTACCATAAAAAAGGCATTCATGCTTTCTCCACAATCAAATTTTAACTGGCGTTTGGCTATTGATGTGAATGTGTCCTCGGAGCGTGATTTTGCTTCCAAAGTGGGGCTCGGTCATGCCGTCAGTAACGGTGCAAAATCTTCAAATAAAAGCAATACAACCCCGATTAAGGCAATCAGCAACGATAATGCTAAAAAAATTGTGGTTATTGATGCCGGACACGGTGGACACGATCCTGGTGCTATCGGATACTCCGGCGTTTATGAAAAAAATATTACTTTGGCAACTGCTAAAGAGCTCAAACGTTTGCTTGATAAAGAAGGTAAATACAAGGTATTTTTGACCAGGAGCACCGACATTTTTATCCCCCTGCGTGATCGTGTCAAAATTGCCCGCAAGTATAATGCTGATTTGTTCATCTCTTTACATGCCGATAGTGCCAGCAATCGCAATGCCAAGGGCTTGTCCGTTTATACTTTGTCTGAAACAGCATCGGACAAAGAGGCGGAGGCTTTGGCGGAACGTGAAAACAAGGTTGATATAATTGCCGGAGTCAATATGTTTGAGCAGTCAAAAGAAGTCAATGATGTCTTAATCAGCCTTGCTCAGCGTGAAACCCGTAATCGTTCATCCGAGTTTGCTCGTTGCATTGAGTTGGAAATGCGCAAATCGGTTCAATTAATCAGTGATACCCACCGTTTTGCCGGTTTCGCGGTTCTAAAAGCTCCCGATGTGCCGTCCGTTCTTTTGGAAATGGGCTATCTTTCCAACAAAAATGAAGAACGTCTGTTGCGCCAAGAGAGTTATCGTCGCAAGCTTGCATCGTCAGCAGTTAAGGCAATTAATCGATATTTTGAAGATATGAAACACAAGTCATTGTTTTAATGTCAAAAAAAATAGTTGTATGAAAATCTAAAAACTGCTACTTTTATTGCAAATTTATAATCAACGGACAAGAAGGAAACATGCTTAAAACTTTATCATCGCTACTGAGTGCCTGCTTTTTCTTTGCGGTCGTCGGGCTTGTTTTGCTCATGGTTGTGTTGCTACGCATCAATCATAATCTGCCTGACTATCACCAGCTTGAAAATTATGAACCGCCGGTTACTACCCGTCTCTTTGCCGGAGACGGACAACTGATGATGGAATACGCTACCGAACAGCGTTTGTTTATGCCGATTGAAAAAATTCCGGTTATGGTAAAAAATGCATTTATCGCCGCTGAAGACAAAAACTTTTATACCCACTCCGGCATTGATTATTTAGGTATTGTCCGTGCTGTTTTAGGCAACCTTAAACATCTCGGTAGTGGTCGCCGTCCGGCCGGGGCTTCAACTATTACACAACAGGTAGCTAAAAATTTCCTCCTTTCTTCCGAGGTTTCATATGTTCGCAAGATCAAGGAAGCTATTATCTCGCGCCGCATAGAAAAAGCTTTCAGTAAGGAACATATATTAGAATTGTATCTGAACGAAATTTATTTGGGTAATCGGTCATACGGTGTTGCCGCTGCTGCGCTCAATTATTTCGGAAAACCTTTAGATAAACTTTCTATTGAAGAAATTGCATATTTGGCGGCTCTTCCCAAAGGACCTAATAACTACAATCCCCACCGCCACTACGATGCAGCTGTTGCCAGACGCAATTGGGTGCTCACTCGTATGAACGAGGAAGGTTATATTGATGAAGTTACTGCTGCCGAAGCTCAAAATCGCCCGCTGAAAATAATTGATCGATCGGACAACTATGTAACCAATGCCGAATATTTCAGCGAGGAAGTTCGTCGCGAAATCCAAAGCCGTTTTGGTGCAGAAGATTTGAACGAAGGCGGATTAATAGTTCGCACCACACTTGATCCGCGTTTGCAAAATATTGCTACTAAAGTCTTTCGTGAAGAAATCGAAAACTACGATATTCGTCATGGTTGGAGAGGACCATTGGCACACATTAATCCCGATGATGATAAAGCTTTTAAGGAAATACAGCTGCCGACTTACTTGAACCAAGGTTGGCAAAAAGCTTTAGTGGTTGATGTTAATGAAAAAGAAGCATCAATTACTACGGCTGATGGCAATGTCGGTATAATACCTATGGCGCTGTTGAAATGGGCGCATAAAAATTTACCTGACCAACGTATCGGCGATACTCCGACCAAAGCTAATGCCGTCTTGAGTGTTGGAGATGTTATTATCGTTGAGCCTGTAAGTGAAGAAAAAATTACCAAACAAAAATTACCGGAACACACATACTATTTGCGGCAAGAACCTAATGTTGAGGGTGGTTTGATTGCCATTGATCCCCACACCGGCAAAGTTTTGGCTGTTGTTGGCGGATACGCTTTCGGACGATCTCAGTTCAACCGCGCTACGCAAGCTAAACGCCAAACCGGGTCGGCTTTCAAACCGTTTGTTTATCTCACGGCTTTGGAGAATGGATATTCGCCTACCGATTTGATTTTGGACGCCCCGTTTGTTCTTGACCAAGGACCAGGATTGCCAAAATGGAAACCCGAGAACTATTCCAAAAAGTTTTACGGACTTATGACTTTGCGTGCCGGTATAGAAAAATCTCGTAACCTTATGACCGTTCGCCTTGCGCAAGATGTGGGTATGGACAAAGTTGCGGCATTCGCTGCTAAAGTCGGAATAAACAAAAATCTTCCTAAACTCTTATCAATGTCTTTGGGTGCCGGTGAAACCAAACTTGACAACCTGACATCCGCCTATGCCATTATTGTTAATGGCGGCAAAAAAGTTACTCCGTATTTTATTGAACAGGTTCAGGATCGATACGGCAATACCATTATGAAACACGACAAGCGCAAATGTGAAGATTGCAATTATGATAAATGGAATTCTCAAGATGTGCCGCAGTTATCCGATCCTCGAGAACAAGTAATTGATAGCCTCTCTGCATACCAAATGACTTCCATTCTTGAAGGTGTGGCTATTCGCGGTACCGGGGCACGTTTGCGTGGCCTGGGGCGCCACCTGGCCGGAAAAACAGGTACCACAAACGACAATAAAGAAGGCTGGTTTGTCGGATTCTCACCTGATTTGGTTGTAGGCACTTATGTCGGTTTTGATGAGCCTCGTTCTCTTGGTAAGGTAGAAACCGGTGCAAGCGTTGCCTTGCCGATTTTTTACCGTTTTATGGAAGAAGCTCTTAAAGGCCAACCGGATACGGCTTTTCGTATTCCTACCGGCATAAAACTTGTTCGTGTTAATTATGAAACAGGCAATCCGGCTCAACCGAGCGATAAAGTTGTTATCTTGGAAGCCTTAAAACCGGAGTTCAGTTTTTCAAACACAGCACGCGTAATCGGTGGTAACGATGAAGATTCACCCCAGGCAAACGGCAGTTATAAAAATTTTGGAAACAGCACCGGACAAGAGGCTTTTCAGCTGGGCACTCAATATTAGGGAACAATAAAATGCAAGCCGAAGTTTATAATTTAAATGAAGAAATCAAGCAGTCAATCAGCCTGCTGAGGAGGTCTCTTTGACTATGATAATGCGGTTATTCGCCTTGATGAACTGAACAACCTTACTGCTGATACCGAACTTTGGAATAATGCCGCTAAGGCACAGAAATTGCTCAGCGAAAAAAATAAACTTGAAGCAGATATTAACCTGATTGATGAACTTGAACAATCTCGTAACGATTTAATAGAGTTATGTGAGCTTGCCGAGCTTGAAAACAATCAGGAACTTATAAGCGAAATAATTTCTCAAATGCAAAACCTTAAATCAAAAGGGCGTCGTGGTGAGTTAGAAGCTTTGCTTTGTGGCGAAGCGGACAGTAATAATGCCTTTTTGGAAGTCCACTCCGGTAGTGGTGGCACCGAAGCTCAAGATTGGGCCGAAATGTTACTTCGTATGTATACCAGGTGGGCAGAAGCTCATCAATACAAAGTTGAATATATTGAAGAAGCCGAAGGTGATGTTGCCGGTATAAAATCAGCCACAATCAAAATTATTGGTCATAATGCATATGGGTGGCTAAAATCAGAAAGCGGAGTTCATCGTCTGGTGCGTATATCACCTTTTGACAGTAATGCTCGCCGCCATACCAGTTTTGCTTCGGTCGGGGTTTATCCCGATATTGATGACAAAATCAACGTTGAAATCAATGAATCTGACTGTCGAATTGATACATACCGTGCATCAGGTGCCGGCGGACAACACATTAACAAGACTGATTCGGCTGTTCGCATCACTCACATTCCTACCGGTATTGTTGTTCAATGTCAAAACCAACGCTCTCAATTTCAAAACCGAGAAGCAGCGTGGAATATGTTGCGTGCCCGCCTATATGAGATTGAGGTCAAAAAACGTGAAGATGCTGAAAAATGGCAATGGGATGCCCAGGGTGATAACGGTTGGGGATATCAAATTCGCTCTTACGTTTTGCAACCATATAAAATGGTCAAAGATTTACGCACTGAGGTTGAAACCTCCGATGTCAAATCAGTGCTTGATGGTGATATAGATTTGTTTTTGGAATCTGCATTAGCGGACAAGGTGGCAAAATAAATGCGAAAAGTATCTAACAGGCTCTATCTTGCCCGCAAAATTCTGAATTATGCAATGTTGGCATTGCTGTTTGTCTTTTTGTTGTTTTTATGGCAACTGTATCGCGGACCTATTTCGGCACCGTTTCTCAAACCATATATAATAGCAGCCTTAAGTCCTGATACAGAAACATCTGAAGTCTCGTTGGAAAGTGTTAATATTGAACTTGTTCGCTCAGTTAAACCGATAAAGATTATTGCTAATAAAGTTGTCTACAAAAGTAATGATGAAACAGTCAGATTTTCTGCTCCTCGCGCTGCCGTATCATTCAGCATTAAAGCCCTTTTGCGAGGTATTGTCGCACCGTCATCAATTGAGCTTGAAAATCCGTCGGTATATATTTTTACTACCTATGGTCTGAAAAAACAGGATAAAGCCTCCGAGGTTACCGAAAAAAAACTCGACTACTATGTTTCGTTGTTTGAAGACTTTTTGGAACGCTTTAATTCCAATGATAATACTTATCCTGAAAGCTATATAAACAGCATTGTCATCACCGGTGGAGAAGCCGAGTTTCATGAAGTAGACTTAGGCCGAAAATGGGTGCTTTCTGATTTAAATTATCACTTTAATCGCGGACTTAGCGATATGTCCACCGATATAAGTGCCTTAATTAATATTAATGACACTCAAATTTCTGCTGGCGTTGATGCCGGATATCGTGCCGGTGATAACAAACTTGCAATCCAGGCATATTTCAGTGATTTGGTTCCGTCCACAATTATTAATAACTATGTCGATGAAGAAACACGCAACAAACTCTACCAGATTAATGTTCCGGTCAGCGGAAAAGTTTCAACCGTAGTTGATTTTAATGAATTTGCGGCGAGCCGCGAAGACTTGATTCATGCGGTAGAAAAAGCAATACATGAAATCGGTTTTCAGTTTGAAGGCGGGCAGGGAAACATCATTTTCTCAGCCAACGATGAGGATTCAAAATATAATATTTCGTCATTTGTCTTAGATGGAAAAATCAACGGCGGACTGGATAATCTTGAAATTCAAAATGCTGATTTTAACCTTGGAGAACAAAAAGTAAAAGTCGGATTTAGTGCCACCGGTTTAGGAAGAATGCTGCTTAAATCATCACTCAAAGACCTGAAAATGAAGTTTACAGCAGACATTAAAGCTCTTAAACTAAATGATTTGTATATATATTGGCCGCGCTATATTGCACCTGAAGCTTGGGATTGGTGTAAAGAAAGCTTGTTTGGCGGAGATGCCAAAAATGCACATTTTGAGTTTGATTTCGGATACAACAACAAAACCAAAAAAATTGACTTGAGCAAACTAAGCGGTGGTACGTATATTGAGGACTCAAATGTTCGTTACATTAACACCATGCCGATGGTTACTAATGTTTATGGCGAGTTTAAAGTTGATTCCAACAGCATTACGATTCTATTAGACAAAGCAAAATCTGACGGCATTTTGCTTGATTCCGGGGCGGTCAGGATTTATGATTTGGACAAGGATCGCAACTACATAAGCATTAAATTGCTTTCAAACTCGTCCATTACTGATGCCCTTAAACTTATTGACCATCCTCCGCTTAACTTTACATCAGATTTAGGGCTTAAGCCCGATATTATGAAAGGAACCGCGGAAACAGACCTTACACTTAATTTTGAACTCAAAAAAGATCTCGGTTATAATGACGTCAAAGTAACGGTGAAATCAACTCTGCATGATGTTGAAATTTCGGACGTTGTTGATAAAAAAGATGTTAAAGCCGATGAATTAAGTCTGTTTGTTGACAATTCCGGGCTTAAAGTTAACGGAGATGCTGAGCTTGACGGGATTCCGCTAAATATATATTGGAATGAACGTTTTAATCCGGACAAAAACAATACCAGCAGTTATCGTGCTAAGTTTAAGGGCGATGAAGCCTTACTCAAAAAATTAGGTGTAGATGTGAGCTTTTTAAGCAAACCGTACATTGAGGGGTACACAGAGATTGAAGCCGTTGCTCAGCCTATTAAAGACGGATATAACGTTGATGTTACAGCCAATATGTTGCACGCGGCTCTTGATTACAGCTTTTTGGGTTTTGTAAAACCCAAAGATCAGGCTGGCGAGTTAAAAGCAACATTAGTTGTCAAAGACAAAAAACTGACCTCAATTCCTTCATTCAAAATGACAAAGCAAGACTTTGAAATTATTGGCCGCGCGGATTTTGATAACAAAAGTCGCCCGAAACTCATTGACATCACCAAAATAAACGGTCCAAAAACCAGAGCTCAGGCCAAGATAGATTTGGCGTATGATAAAAACCAAAAATACACAATTAATATTTCAGGTAACAGCTACGATTTGTCAGAATTTTTTGAACGCAGATCAGCCTCAACAACTGATAACAAACCTAATTCCGACAACAACTGGGAAAACACCCCGAATATTGATTTGAATATTGCCGTTAACAGTCTTTGGAGTAATCCGGACGTTGCTGTTACCAACTTTGCCGGTACTGCTAAACTTGTCAACGGTATCGGCATCCATGAGGTTCATTTGGTAGGCAACTACGACTACAACAAAAACATGACACTTAAAGTTGACTATGAGCCCAAACCCAACAAAGAATATTATTTAAATATTGCCAGCAATTCTGCCGGTAACACTTTGCGCTTTTTGCGTATTTATAGTGATATGCATAGCGGTAACCTCAAAATTGAGGCCAAACGCGGAGCCGATAAAATGTTAATAGGTCATGCCAAAATCCGTGATTTCAGCCTGCATAACACGCCTGTGTTGGCAAAATTGCTGACTGTTGCTTCCTTTACCGGCATGGTTGATTTACTCACCGGCGACGGCATGACATTCTCGCATTTTGATGCCCCGTTCAAATATAAGAATGATATATTATATGTAAACAAAGCCCATACTTATGGCAACGTTTTGGGTATTAATTTCAGTGGAGCTTATAACATGAACAGCCATGTTATAGACATCAGCGGTATGGTTGCGCCGGCATACGGACTAAACACCATGATTGGCAAAATTCCTCTGGTCGGCAATCTTTTGGCCGGAAAAGACGGAACGGTTTTTGCTGCTAACTATACCATCTCCGGCACTTCCGATGCTCCCGAAGTTGACCTCAATCCGCTTTCGGCTCTCAGCCCGAACTCGCTGAAAGAAGTTGTTGCGTCGTTATTCGGGCAAGATGATGATGAAGGGTTTTAGTATGCGTATAGGAATAGATTTTCACGGCGTAATTACCGAAGCTCCGGTATTTTTTCGTAATTTTAATGCACTTGCTCTTAGCAAAGGACATGAGATACACATAATCTCTGGTGGCCCGCATAAAATGGAAAAAGATTTTTTGCAAGCATGGCACATACAATATACCAAAATTTTTTCATTGCTTGATCATTTTGCTTCCAGAGGCAAGGTTGAATATTTTGACAACGGCAACTTTAAGGTTCCTGACGAACTTTGGAACCGAGCCAAAGCTGACTATTGCCGCGAAAACAATATTGATATTCAAATCGATGATACAGCCAGATATGGCGATAATTTTTCCACACCGTTTTGCCTTTATGATCCTAAAACATCAAGTTGTACGATGACTGATGGAATTATAGATTTTGGAAAATCACCGCTATCAGCTCTAGAAGCCATAGAAAAATATGTATCTTCTATAAAAACGGCTCAGAAGTAATTAACCCGCCGTTTCTGAGCAGATTGTTTTTTCCTCTTTTGATTTTAAAACGTGATTTTTCGCCGAAAGCTTTATCAAATATCTCACCGTAGTTTCCACGTTCTTTCAGCATAATTTGAACCCAGGTCGGCTCCAACTTAAAACGTGTCCACAACTTCTCATCTACGCCCAACAAGTTCATAATTTCCGGATTTTTTGAGCCCAGATTCAACTTATAGTTCTCTTGTGTCAGTCCGACATCTTCTGCAAACTTTGAGGCATTGATAACCCATTTCAAAATTGTACGCAAAGTTGTGTTGTCTTTCAGTGCGTATAAATACACGGCACGTTCAGCAACTGTTTCGGGCAACATTTCAACATCTTCCAGCCCGCTCGGAGTATTGACCAGCATATCCTGCAACAACATATAGTTTCCGGCTAACAGACGACATCTGTGCAATAAAAAGTTTGCTTTTGCACCGCTTGCCGTTTGATATGTCGCCGGTTGCAAATCAAGATTGTAGTGTTCGCTATATGACATAAGGCGTTTTAAATCATCGGGATCTTGCGCAATACAAACTCTCTCTCCCTTAAAATCTTTCATTGATTTTGCTTTTCCGGCACCTCTGGACAAGAAAGTCAATCGATCATAGTAGAGTATATCAACGGGTGCCGCCTTGGTCGAAATTTCATTGGTTGCCGAGTATGGAAGTCCGCCGACCATTACATCAATTTTATTTGTTGCTAACGCCTTTGAAACCAAAACCTCTGGTACTTGTACCATTTGAATACGATCGCTGCGCCCGAAAATTGCTGTTGACAACATCCTGCAGATTTCAACACTAATCCCCTGCCAAACGCCGTCCTCATCCTTATAAGCAAAAATTTGGTTATCATTCGGTGTGCCGCAACGTACATTGCCGCGGGTATTAATATATCGCAACCCGGCGTCGGCAGCCATGGCATTTCCGACCAATGTTGAAAATAATATACCCAACAAACACAATTTTAGTTTCATTTCCGGCACCATTTTGTTATAATAAATCCGTATATAGATATATATAGGGCATTTTTTTATGAAAAGTAACAGTTTTTTATATTTTATTCTATTTTGTGGACTATTGTTGTTTTCACCGCAGATTAAGGCGCAGGGACTCAGCACAGCCGAGGCTGAGGCATTTGCTCAAACCCGTGGTGATGAACTGCTCAAAGCTTTTTCTGAAAAGGATTTGGCAACCAAATATCAAAAACTTGATAATCTTTTCATAAACTATATTGATCTTAATTATATCTCCAAATTTGTGGTCGGAAAATATTGGCGTGAGATGACCAAAGAGCAGCAAACACAATACCAGTCTCTGTTCAAACGCTATGCAATGAGCCTATATAAAGGTTTTCCGTTGCAATTTGATAATCGAATTTCATTTACTATTTCCGGTAGCCGCCGCGATGGTGATGCCGTTATTGTTACCGCCAACATAAATTACAAAAATCAGGAAGGGCAGGTCGATACATACCTTGTCGAATTCAGAATACACAAATCTGATGAGCATATCATGCTGACAGATATCAAAGTTGCCGAAAGCTCATTGATACTATCATATCGTGGTCGCTTTTATCAGATGATTAAGGACAGCGACGAAGATATGGGGTGGTTTCTGGAAGACTTTGAGTTGACCACCACTTCTGCCGAACAACATTACGCACTTCCTAAACAGGAATGATTTACTCGTAACGCAAGGCATTTATCGGATTCAGGAGAGATGCCTTATAGGCTGGATAAAACCCGAACATAATACCTACCAAGCCGGAAAATACAAAAGGTATAATCACATAGGCCCAGGCAATCTTGAGTGTAAATGACGTAAACAATTTCATGACCTCAACCCCGACCAGTCCGGTAACAATTCCGACCAATCCACCGATAAGCGACAGCACAATTGCTTCCATTAAAAATTGCCACCTGATATCCCATGCCTTTGCACCTATTGCCATTCTTATACCAATCTCGCGAGTTCTTTCGGTAACGGATACCAACATAATATTCATAATTCCGATACCGCCGACCAACAGAGAAATAGACGCAATGGATCCGAGCAGGACGGTCAAAATCTGTGTTGAACTTTCCATCATTTCCTGCATTTGTGTCAGGTTCATAATCACAAAATCGTTTTCTTTGTTTGCTCCCAAATTATGTCTTTGCCGCAACAATTGAGAAATATCATCTTGTGAAGAGTAGGTTGCTTCCCCATCAACCGCCTGTAGCATAATCATACTAACTTGATCCGGAAACGTAATGCCGATAACTTTCTTTTGTGCGGTGGTAATCGGAATAAATACCGCATCATCTTGATCCATGCCCATACCGTTTTCACCGCGTTTTTGCAAAACCCCGATTACCGTAAAAGGCATTCCTTTGATGCGCACGGTTTTTCCAAGAGGATCAACATCACCGAACAATTCTGTTACGACAGTTCGTCCCAAAACAGTAACTTTTGCTGCATTTTTAATATCACTTTCTGAAAAATTACGTCCATAATCAAGAGCCCAGTCCTTAATTTCAAAATATCGGTTATCAGTTCCAGTTGTGGAGGTCGACCAGTTTGCATTTCCGTATACAATCTGGCTTGTTTGTTCCAAAACAGGTGCTGCTAGTTTGACTTTTGCTATTTTTTCCTGAATGGCATCACCATCGGCAGCCTTCATTGTCGGCAAAGAGCCGCGTCCCCCTCTGGCACCGCCCGAAGTTGAAGTCCCGGATCTTACAATCATGAGGTTAGAGCCCATAGTTTTCATGTCTTCTTGGATAGAAATTTGCGCACCATGTCCGATTGCTAACATAACAATTACTGCAGCAACACCGATAATAATACCGAGACTGGTTAGGGAAGAACGCATTTTATTTGCACGAATAGCGCGTACGGCGATTTTGGTAATGGTTTTAAGCTCAATCATTTAACATTCCTTTCATCGCTTCTGATTTCTCCATCAACGACCTTAATAATTCGGTCTGCATACAGTGCAATATCTTCCTCGTGAGTTACCAAAATGATTGTCCGTCCCAGTTCTTTATTAAAACGGGTAAACAACTCCATAACCTCGACACTTGTTTTGGTATCCAAATTTCCGGTCGGTTCATCGGCAAATATAATAGGTGCTTCTGTTACCAAAGCGCGAGCAATTGCCACACGCTGCTGTTGTCCTCCTGACAATTGGTTGGGCTGGTGATTCATACGTTGTTCAAGACCGACATTTTTAAGCGCCTTAATGGCCTTTTCATGTCTTTCGCGGTCGGAAATACCGGCATATACCATAGGCAATTCCACATTTTCAACGGCCGATGTTCTTGATAACAGATTAAATCCCTGAAATACAAAACCAATTTTTTGGTTGCGAATTGTTGCCAAATCATCACTATCCAAATTACCGACCTCTTGTCCGTCTAAAAAATATTTACCCGATGTCGGCTTGTCTAAACAGCCCAAGATATTCATTAAAGTAGATTTTCCCGAGCCGGATGGCCCCATAATTGCTACAAATTCGCCTTTATTAATCTCCAACGAAATACCTTTCAAAATTTCAAGCATTCCGTCGCCCAAAGGGTAACTTTTTCTGATATTTTCAAGTTTAATTAATGGCATTAACGTATCCTCATCGGCATATTGCGCCCACCTCGTGCAGAGTTATCGGCATTTTCGATAATAACTTCCATACCTTCACTTAATCTATCTCCCTCAATTTGGGTATTGTTATCATCATACACGCCTGATTTTACTTCAATGCGGGTAGGCTGCCCGTTTTCCATAATCCAAATACCCTTTTGTGCATAGCGAACATCATCTCCCATCGAAAAACGCAAAGCCTTGTTTGGTACAACAAAGACATTTTTTTCGTTTGCGGTAATAATTTCGACATTTGCGGTCATTCCTGGCTTAAATTTCAACTCACTGTTATCAACAGCGATTACCACTTGGTATGTAACAACATTTGAAGTTGTAACGGCCTCGTTACGTACTTGAGTTACAACTCCTTCAAAAGTTTCGTTAGGAAAACTGTCAACATTAAACTGTACTTTTTGTCCTTCTTTAACTTTGGCGATATCAGCTTCCACTACCGAGGCTTCAATCTGCATTTTGGTCAGGTCTTCAGCCACATTGAAAAGGGTCGGAGTTTCAAAACTAGCAGCAACGGTTTGTCCTTCTTCCACACTTTTTGAAACAATAATTCCATCCACCGGCGATACGATTTTTGTATATCCGAGCTGAATTTTGTTATAGTCCAAAGCCGCCTGCGCCTGTTCTACCTGTGCTTTATATAAGGCAACATTTGCAACCGCCGTATCATAGTTTTTCTGCGCTTCATCAAGCTCTTTATCGGCAGAATAGTTTTGTTTGTTTAGCTTAGCAATGCGCGCCAAATGTTTTTTATAATAATCACGACTTGCCTCTGCACTCATAACTTGGGCTTTTGCTACATCAAGATTGGCTTTTTCTTTTGCAACATTAGACTCAAAAGATGCGGGATCAATTTCCGCCAACAGCTGGTCTTTCTTGACCAGTGAGTTATAATCCACATAAATTTTCTGAATCCTGCCGGAAACCTGCGTACCGACATCAATATAAGAAATCGGATTAATTGTTCCTGATGCCGATACCATCTCGGTAATATCCCCTTTTGCTAACTTATGTGTAACAAACCTTTTTCCATTTGTTCCTTTCTTCATAAAACTCAAACCGAGGACAATTACAACAACTGCCACCACAATAACAACCGCTAATTTCTTCATTTTTGCCTCACACAACGCATTGAATCTACACACTTGTAACGCAATAATAATTAAAAAAGTTCAAAAAATCTATAATTTTTATAAAAATATGCTTGCACGGTGTACTGTTTTTGTCTATAATAAACAACGATATTTATTTTTTATTAATTATTAAAACTTTTTTACAGAATGAAGAAAAAGAATGAAGAAGCTGTTAAACAAGCCAATGCGCTTAAACAGTCGTTGAAGAATGCCAGTGATGAAGAACTTGTTGTAATAATCAACGAGGTGTGTGAAGAACTGTCTATTTCGCAGTTGCGCAAGCCTGCTGTCAAGTACAGAGCGGAGGCTATTCTCTACTGCAAGAAGCCGAAAGTCAACAAGACAACACGTGATGTTTATCGTCGCTTTGTCGAGCTGATCAGAGACTGCGCCACCGCAATTAGCAATTCACAGATCATATCGGCTTCCAACAACTTTGAAAAAGCCTACTTGGGTTAAATAACACGATGTATGAAGACTAAACCAACTGAAGAGCAGATTGCTCAGAGGAGAGCTCAATGGGCAGAGGCTAATCCAGAGGAAGCCGCCCGTAGAGCCATGAAGCGCAAGGCCAACCAGCCTGCGTTTGACCGTGAAAACGAGGAGAACATCAAAGATGTATTTCTCGTTGATGATTTAAGCGATCAGGAAATTGCTGATGTTAAGCGTGAAATGCTTGACCTCTGGCGTTATATTTATGATCGCCGTCATGCCTACCTTCGGCATCGCAACCTGGCAGCTGCCGGATTGTCGAAAGCTGAAAAAGAAAAGTTCAAGACTTTCATCCTCCACTTTGAAGGTGTTCCTGGTTTTTCTTTTGAGACCGAACAACTGCTGATTGAAGGGTTGAAATATCCTGAAGAAGATCACGATCTGGCAAATTTTTGCTTTAAGTACTTGAATGACAAGTATCAAAAAGGTGCCAAACCGTCTCCCTCATTGTGGTTGCAGCTGTGGAGCAGAGAATTTGTTCCCCTTGATGCCGTCCGTCTCATGATGAAGCATGACAATGAAAGCGGAACCTACCTGCGTCAACCCGGCTTTGAAGAAATTTTCCCGATGCTTGTCGAAAAAATTCGCAAACATGCAGACCGGGAGCATGAAAGGTTTCTTGAAGCCACGGCTGCCGATGATAGCTCAGCCAGCGGTCGTCGTGCGAGACGCCACTTTTTCTTTACGGTCCTTCTCTCTATTTATGGAGGTCTTAAGCCTATTTATTAGCTGAGAATCCGTTTCTGAACAAAACAACGTTTCCTCCCCTTCTGGGTGGGAAACGTTTTTTGTTTGACAAAAAAGTCCAAAAATGATAGCTTAGATAAGATTTAAAATTATTAATTTATATTTATGAAGTTAACGAAAAAACAAGGTAAATTATTTTCTGAGTTGCCACGTGCAACCCGTAAAGCCGCAGTGATTTTATCACAAGATGAGGACAATCCGGAGCTTGTGCTCGAGTTTTTAACACCGTTTGCCGAATATGAAAGGCAGTTGTATGACAAATGGTTCTTGAAGTTATCTCGCGATATCAATGATTTGCGAGTTGACCCAGAAACTTTTGCATACAAAATAGTGCAAGAAATTCGCCACAATTTCCAGGTCAATCTTCCTAAGCTAGTTTCCCAAGGTGAAAAACAGATGGTGCAGCAACAGCAAGCCGGACACCGCCCCAGTCGTATGTTAGGGCAGGTTTTAGACTTAATCAGACGCTATCTGGAACGTCGCAATCGCTTTTATGACTACGCTGTTAAGAGCATTGCCTCGCTTGACATGGATCTGCTTACCAAACAGGTGTCAGAGCACGAGGAGTCATATCGACGCCACAATGAGGACCAGCTGTTTCAGCTCCAGGTTTTAAAGCACGTTCGTAGCCTTCAGGATGACGATCGTCCAATTCCGACTGAACTGTTCAAAATCGCATTGCAGACAGAATTTTCGAACAACCCGAAAATTTTGCATGAGCAAAGTCTTTTGGTTTACCACGTCTATGACAGTCAGTGTGAAAAACCGTTATTGTTCAAGCAAATGTGTTTTGACTTCATTTATGAAGTTTTGACGACCATCAAGGGAGACGTTACGCTGATTAACTGGCTTTTCCGAGATGACTGGATTTCCAAGGAAACTCACGACCTTCTGATTGAAGCTCATCCCATGATTCAAAAGTTCGGTATGGGAGTAGTAGTGCTTTACAAAGCCAAAAAACTCTACACCCAATGGCACATTGACCAACATGGAACAGAGCTCACCGGACCAGAAAAATTCGTCGTTGATATCATTAACGAATACACCGGCGATGAATACCATGGATCCTGAAATCAACTAACAAAAAAACACCGCCTCATGATGGAGACGGTGTTTTTTTTGAAAAAGTCTGTTAACTAATCCGCCAATATTTTGTATATTTCAGCAGAATTCACTGTTTTACGCAGTTTGGCACACTCGGTCTCACTCTTCATAACTCTGGAGATTTCAGCCAAGGCATTAAGATGATCAGCACCGCTGTCCTCAGGTGATAAGAGCAAAAATACCAAATCAACCTTTTTTTCGTCTGCAGCCTCAAAATCAACTCCGCCTTTAACTTTTGCAAACAAGGCTTGAGTGTGTTTTAGCGAAGGTACACGTGCATGGGGCACAGCAATGCCTTTACCCATTGCCGTTGTGCCGAGATTTTCACGTTCTAACACCACATCAAACAATGTGCGGGCATCAACGCCTGCAGTCTTTGCCGCATGATCGGCAAGCTCCTGCAACAGCTGACGTTTCGAATCTACACCGTCCAAAACCAACACATCGGTAGCGTGTAAAATATCAGAAAGTTTCATAATATGTCCCTGGATTATTTATCCGCTTTCGGCTCAACCCAACCGATATTGCCGTCCTTACGACGATATACCATGCTGATATGGTTGTTGTTGGCGTTTCTGAACATAAGAGCGCACTCATTAGCCAAATCCATATACATAACGGCTTCACTAACCGAGCATACCGGAATATTTGCGCCGGTCTCGGCAATCGTCAACGGAGCGTTAACATCAATGTCCATCTCCTCATCGGTTTCAATAACCGGAAAAACAGCCTCGCTTGCCAACTCAGCCAATCCGGTTTTGCTCTTATGATCTTTTAAGCGGTTTTTATGCTTGCTCAAACGAACAACAATGTGAGAGTTTGCATTATCGAAAGCGGTATAAGGATCACTGCCCAAACCGGTTCCTTTTAATACAATGTTTTTTGCAGGATGAACGGTAACTTCGGCCGAAAATTCATCTCCTTCTTTCGAAAAAGCAACATTGCAACCAATCGGGTCGCTAAAGTATTTTGTTACTGCATTCAAAACATTTTCTTCAATATGAGCGCGAAGTCTCTCGCTGATATCAACCTGTTTACCTGTAAATGTAATTTTCATTAATTTTTCCTTGCAAAATATATTATTATTCATCTGAACTGCCAGTTTATCACATTTTTAGCAGAATTCAAGCCCAAGTTTTGGAATATTTCAGTTAAAAAAAAGTTAAGTTACATCGAAAAGTTATCGCCTAAATATACACGGCGAACTTCTTCATTGGCGACAATCTCTTCGGGGGTGCCTTCCATCAAAACCGTTCCCCCGTGTAATATATACGCTCTATCGGTAATATCCAAGGTCTCACGCACATTATGGTCGGTGATTAGTACGCCTAACCCCCTGTGCTTCAGCTGTGAAACCAGATTTCTTATTTCTCCGACGGCAATCGGGTCAATACCGGCCAACGGCTCATCAAGCAAAATAAACGTAGGCTGGCTTGCCAATGCTCGAGCAATTTCCAAACGGCGACGCTCACCGCCCGACAAGGCCATTGCCGGAGATTTGCGCAGATGAGCAATAGAAAACTCGGACAACAATTCCTCCAGCATATTTTCGCGCTTGTCCTCATCTTCAACCACAATTTCTAAAATGGCTTTGATATTGTCTTCAACACTCAGGGTGCGGAAAATGGAAGCCTCTTGCGGCAGGTAACCGATACCCATTTTGGCGCGGCGATACATCGGCAGGTTGGTTATGTCCTGCCCATCAATGTGCACATCACCGTAGTCAGGCGTAATCAAGCCTGTAACACAATAAAAACAGGTGGTTTTTCCGGCGCCGTTCGGTCCCAGCAGACCGACCGCTTCACCACGTTTGACGTGTAATGAAACATTACGCAAAACCGGGCGGTTTTTATATTTTTTGCCGATATTAAAGATTTCTAAAATCGATTCTTGCTTTTTATTCAACATTCAATTGCCGCCCTTAATATAATTTGCACTATTTATTAATTTTTAAGCCGTCTTCATAAATAACACCCGATATGCGCCTTTTTGAGCCGGTTCCCATCTTGCTCACCCCGGAGTTAAGATTAGTCTCGGCCGTTTCGCCTTGCATACGGTTGCCGTCTTTTACAATGACGACATTATCAAACAACTTTACATCGCCGCTGTCGGGATAATAAACACCTTTTTGCGCATAAACTTCTCCCTCGGCATTCTTAGTCTTTACATTACCTGTCATTTCAATTCTGTCAATAGCAGAATTTTTAGCTCCGGATTTCTTGAAAAATGTTTTCAGGTGGTCGGCTGATACCTTGTTTTTGCCGTTGTCAACTACAACATTGCCGTCGCCGTAAAAATCACTTATTGTGTTTTTACCACTTTTGTCTTTGGCAAAAACGGCAGTCAAGACATCACCGTTTACTTTCAAACCGGCTCTGGTCATAACTGCGTTGCCGGTAGCAACAAGTTTTTGCTGATTACGGAAAAACTCAACTTTTTTATCGGCATTTATGTCGATTTTGTTGCCGAATTGTGTGGCATCAGTAACAATATTGGTCTTTCCCTTAAACCTTATCATGGCTTGTTCAGCCAAATACTCAAAGGCTTCGGACTTAAGATGTCCGTATTTTCCGTCTGCTACAATAGGCTTATTACCGAAAGCACGCGATTCGTTTGAATCATAATACATCTCTTCGGTTTTTGCCGTCATGCCGTCGCTATATACGGCCGAAACATTATCAACAAGAGAAAACACTTTCGTGTTTTGGTCATAAAAACCGATTGGAGACTGAACATCAATCCATTGTTCGTCAGAAGTAGGCATTTTGCCTTTGGGATTTTGCAGCTTTACTAATTGCGAACCGGGGGAGGTTTCATCAATATTTTCAGCCGTAAAAGTGTTTACGCGGTTGGCCTTATCCGTAACGTAAAGAACCGAGTTTTCAACATGTAGTTTTTCAATCTCATTGCGTAACGGTTTAGAAATTTTTATTGAAAAATCACCACGATCCTGCAAACTCGGAATAACCGCTAACAAACCGACAAGGGCGGCTGCTATCGCCGGAAACAAAATCTTAATCAATCTGATTTTTTTTCTTTGGCGTAGCAAAGCCGCCTCGTCAGCGTTGCTCTGTTTTAAGCTTTCAGCATTAAAAATATTATCTAGCTGTTTTAAATCCAACACGAGTTATGCCACTTTAGTTGCAAAGTTATCATTTACTTGTTCAGGCTTTTCCTCAATAGTAAAGCCAGCGCGCAAGCAATCATGCAGGTGAATAACACCGACAGGTTTCTTATTGTCAACCACAAACAGCTGAGTAATACTCTTGGAGTTCATTTGGTTGACAACTTCGGCAACCAAAACATCTGCGGTTGTAACTTTCGGATTTTTGGTCATAATATCAGCAGCCTTTCTGGCAAACAATTCATCGTCGGCCGAATTGACCATTGCGCGGCGCAAATCACCGTCGGTAATCATACCGGTAAGCTCACCGCTGGTATTAACAATGCCAACACATCCCAACATTTTTGATGACATGGTCATAATTATTTGACGCATGTTTGCATCTTCTCCGATAAGAGGCATTTCGCTGCCGGTATGCATAAGGTCTGAAACTTTTTGCAAAATGGCACCTAATTTTCCACCCGGATGGCGTTGTTTATAGTTAGAGGCAGAAAAGCCTTTTCTTTCCATCAAGGCAATAGCCAAAACATCGCCCAGTACCAATGTCGCCGTGGTTGAAGATGTCGGAGCAAGTCCGAGCGGGCAAGCTTCACCGTCGTCAGGCAGGCGCAACAAAATATCGCCAGCTTTGCCTAATGTACTGTTCGGGTTTTTGGTAATAGCAATCAATGAAATCCCATATCTTTTGCAATACAACAAAATATCGGACAATTCTTTAGATTCACCGCCGTTTGAAATAGCAACAACAACGTCATCAGTTGTTAGCATGCCCAAATCACCATGGCTGGCCTCTGCCGGGTGTACAAAAAACGATGGAGTACCTGTTGAAGCCAATGTGGCAGCAATTTTACGTCCTATATGACCGGATTTTCCCATACCGGTAACAATAACGCGTCCCTTTGTGGATTGCATCAAATCAAGAGCCTTTACCAACGATTCATCAAGTTGAGATTTCATCATATTCAAGGCTTCAATTTCTTTTTCAATCGTGCGATATGCAGATTCCAAATCTTTATTTTTTGTCATAAGTTCATTCCATAACTATTAACGAATACAGACATTGAAAACACTAGGGTGTCCAATCTGACGGCAAACCTTATACCACATTTTTGCCCCTATGGCAAGTAATTTTTTGTCAAAATCAGATTCAAAAAGCTTGTATATTTGTTACATAGGATTATACTGCTGAAGAATATAATTAAGTTGGAGATATTAACATGAAGATTAAACATTTGGTTACTGCGATGATTGCCATAACTCCAAGTATGGCCGTTGCGGCAGATGATGCATCTGTGCTTGAAGAAGGGCTTGCTGCTTATGCAAACGGTGAATATGAAGGCGTAAAAGTTATTGAAAACGGCGATGCATTGACCGTAAAATTCCCTCAAACAGAAACCATTGAGTTTAAAACCAATGACAAGGGCGTACTCGAGACAGTTAACGGTTCAATTCCCGGATACGATGCTGTTGCCGTCAAAGATGGTGAATTTAAGGGCGCAGATGTATATAAAATCACTACTTCTTCTGCTGACAGACTACGAGCTGATATATACAAAAAATTTTCGATCAACGGAGGCGATGTTGAAAGCTACAACAGTGAAATGCAGTTTGTTCCCGCTTTGCGCTTTATGAAAGGCGAAAAATTTGACGCCAAAAACGTTGTCTTTAGCCAAGTTGATAAGCAAACCGGTCTCAAACAAGAGGTTGCCGGTGTGGGTAGTGTAAATTTTCAGTCAGGTTTTACTCCGGCGGACAATGAAATTTTATATTCTATGACATGGAATGCTGACAACATCAGGCTTGCCGGCTCATTTATGAGTTTTGTTGTTCCTCACGTCGAAAATAAAATGAATGTTACATTCCGCATCAATGAAGATACTGATTTCAACAAACTGATAAATGGTTCTGATTTCAATAATATGATTGCCGATGTTGACGCATTCAAACAGTCCGATTCTTTGTTTGTAATTAACAATTTGTCCGTTGATTCAATGGGCACCAAAGTTAGCGGTAACATTATCGCCGGTGGCAAGGGTGTAGTTGATGAGGCTACCCAAAACTTGCGTGTGGCCGGTAAATCTGAAATCTCTGACATCAAGCTGGAAAATATGGACGATTTTCCTCTGCAAAATGTAAAAATTAAGTATTTGCTTAAAAACGTCGCTATGAAAGATGTTGCCAAATTGCAAAAAATTATAACCAAGGCTGAAAAAATCGAAGAAGAAAAGAACAAAGACCCGAAAGCCCCATCAACCAGCGATGAAGAAGAACAGTTAATGCGAGATTTGACCTCTGTTATTGAAGATGTAATCAAACAAATGGAATTCAAATTTGATGCAGATCTTAACTTTGTTCAGTCAGACATAAAAATTCTTTCAGCATTGAAAAAATCAGGCAAGTTCTTAGTCGGCAACGGCGAAATTACAATTTACAACTTAGATTTACTTGTTCCTGATTATTCCAAACAGTGCGAGGAAGAGCAAAAACTTAACCCCAACTCATACCCTCAGTCATGTATGAAAGCGGGAATGTCTCAAGCTGTTCTTGAATATATTGACAAGTCAAAACGCACTACCGATGCTCAAGGTCGCACAGTTGATAAGATTGAAATTGTACTTAGCGAAACCGGAGTTTTCATTAATGGTGAAAAAGTTGGCGATCCAATCGAATTTGATTTTAACAGCATGATTGCCGAAAACATGATGGCAAGAGATTCTGTTCAGGCAATCGAAGCACCTGAAGATGCTCCCAAACTGATAAAAGAAGATATAGACTGATATATCTCTGAGCAAAAAAAGCCGCAAGTATACTGCTTGCGGCTTTTTATGTGATAAAAACCTATTTTCCGAACAGCAATTTGTCATATATTTTGGATTGTTTATCCAATTCATTATTAAGTTGGTCTATGGTGATACCGTCTTCAATCAATGTTTTTTGTCCTGACATCAGCGATACACCAAGCCCCAACTTGTGTCCGTCAATTTTGTACCCCATTGTTTCAAGAATAGTCGGCATAGTATCCAATGCCGTAAACTGGCGATTTTGGGTTAATGCATCATCAACTGCGACCTCGGGGTTAATATAAACATTGTATACACTTCTGTCCATAGTGTCATTAAAGATGACATCCCCCATTGTTAAATGGTCTCCTACAATCACTATCTCCGTATCTTTATAGAAGGGTTGCTGTTTAACCCAATCGACAAAGTTGGCGATTTGACTATCAGAGCAAGAGACGACGTTTTTGAAATAATGATCATCTAAAAAGTCTTTACTGTGATATTTTATTTCACAATTTTTACTGTCAAAATGTTCTACTCCGAAATGTGTATCAAGTGTCATCATAGTAAAAGCAAAAGGCTTGCCTTCTTCTGCAACTTCAGTGATTTTTTCTTTAGCATACATAAACAATTTGTCATCTCTGATTACCTTATTGAACAGAGGAGCATACTTACCTTTTTGTTTCTTTACCTTATTGACCATTAAATGATCACGTTTAGAGTAGTAATTCCAGTCAAAAACTTGCGGTTTGTTGTGTGTTTTTAAAAATTTGCCTAAACCATATGATTTTTCTGATGTTCCTTGCATAAAAACTAAACTATAATCTTCTTTTGCTAATATATCATAAAGACATGTTGCTCCCGGCAAAAAACCGTTTTGCGGGCGAAATCTTGCTGCTTCAATCGGTAGTCTCAACGGAATAGCACAGTTTTGTGCCACCAACGATGCCATAGTATATTTTGCCCCCTTTAGATTTTTAAATCCGCCCAATTTGTCATTATGGCTGAAATTAATGTTTTCTTCTGCCAATTTTGTTAAACCAGGTATAATATTGTCATCAAAATATTCGGTGTTAGCATAAGTGCTCTCCATCGATTCGGCAAAAATCATTATTAAATTGCGTTTTTTATGTGGAGGAATGATGCTGACGCTTTTAGGTTCTACATAATGTTGTTCATAAAAATTCCCCACTGTTTGAAGGTTGCTTTTTTCTGTCAGTAACGAACCTATATTCAGTTTTTGATATGTCCAGCACATTGCCGCGACAAAAAAGGCAAGTGCAACCATAAAACAATGTTTTTTGCTGATTTTGCTGGTTGAAACATACAGTACAATCACCAATATGGTCGCAATCATTACCGTATTTTGCAGATAGCTCAAAATTAAGCGGACATCAGTATCCATAGGCATATTAGCATGGAACATAATTTGTTCATACGTCAGTTTGCCGAATTTTCCAATCATCCAACTTGCCGTTGAGGCGCACATATACCCGATAAAGATTAGAAACATTGAAAATATTCGCATTGTAGTCTCCGATAGTTCTAAAGCAATCAGTGTAATTATAATTACACAAAAAGTCATGTCAAGCAAAATACCAAAATGCTATACCTACATTAACATTAATCAATACAAATTTATTGTTACGCACATTTTCGTATCAAAAATTAAAAGGCCGATTTTCTCAAGTTTTCGGTTTTGCTTTATTTTGTTTTCGATTCCTTTTAAAAAACTGTTGACTCTCCTCAACTTTAAACCTATTATGCGCTCAATTCTCATGAGTCGTTTTGGGCTCGTAGATGTTGAAAAATAAGAGTTTTTCCCATGTTTTGGTGATTCGTTGCCGAAACCATGGTTTTTTATGTTTTAATAATAATAAGGAAATTTGTGATGCCTACAATTAGTCAGTTAATTCGTAAATCACGAACACCTAAAGTGAAAAGAAACAAGGTCCCGGCTTTGAAGGCCTGCCCACAAAAACGCGGTGTTTGCACAAGGGTTTATACAACAACCCCTAAGAAACCGAACTCTGCGTTGCGTAAAGTGGCTCGCGTTCGTTTGACCAACGGCTTTGAAGTAATCAGCTATATCCCTGGTGAAGGTCATAATCTTCAAGAACACTCAGTGGTGCTGATTAAAGGAGGCCGTGTGAAAGACTTGCCAGGTGTTCGCTATCATATCATTCGCGGTACTTTGGATACCCAGGGTATTGCCAAACGTCGTCAACGTCGTTCTTTGTACGGCGCTAAGAGACCGAAATAGGAGGGTAAGTTATGTCACGTCGTCATAGTGCAGAAAAAAGAGTAGTGCTGCCTGATGCAAAATATCATGATAAGGTAGTTGCTAAATTCATTAACAATATTATGGAAGACGGCAAAAAAGCCGTTGCTGAAAAGATTGTTTATTCAGCATTCGATCTCTTGGCTAAAAAATCAAAGCAAGATCCTTTGGTTGTGTTTAACGAAGCTATTGAAAACGTTAAACCTATGCTTGAAGTTAAGTCTCGCCGCGTAGGTGGTGCTACTTATCAGGTTCCTTGCGAGGTTCGTGCCGATCGTCGTCAAGCTTTGGCAATTCGTTGGATTATTGCCGCAGCTCAAAAACGCTCGGAAACAACCATGACTGAAAAAGTCGCCAATGAGCTTTTGGATGCCGCAGCCAACCGTGGTGCCGCTGTTAAAAAACGCGAAGATACCCACAAAATGGCTGAAGCCAACAAAGCATTCTCTCATTACAAGTTCTAAGGAGAGAATATTATGGCTCGTACACATAGTTTGGAAAAATACAGAAATATCGGTATTATGGCTCACATTGATGCCGGTAAAACTACTACCAGTGAACGTATTTTGTACTATACTGGTCAAACTCACAAAATCGGTGAAGTTCATGATGGTGCTGCCACCATGGACTGGATGGAACAGGAACAAGAGCGTGGTATTACCATTACCTCGGCTGCTACGACCTGTTTTTGGAAAGACCACCGCATTAACTTGATTGATACTCCGGGACACGTTGACTTTACCGTTGAGGTAGAGCGTTCATTGCGTGTTTTGGACGGTGCTATTACCGTTTTCGATTCGGTTGCCGGTGTTGAACCGCAATCGGAAACAGTTTGGAGACAAGCCGATAAATACGGTGTTCCGCGTATTTGCTTCTGCAACAAAATGGACCGTATCGGTGCTAACTTCTACCGCTGCTTGGACATGATTGTTGACCGTTTGGGTGCTCGCCCGATGGCTTTGCAATTGCCTATCGGTATTGAAGCTAACTTCCGCGGTGTTGTTGATTTGCTCAATATGAATGCAATCATCTACACCGGTGATACCGCCGATTCTCCGATTGAGATCCAAGAAATTCCGGCTGATTTGAAAGAAAAAGCCGAAGAATATCACCATCAGATGATTGAAATGGCAGTTGAACAAGACGAACAAGCCATGGAAGACTATCTGGAAGGCAAAGAAGTTTCTGTTGAAACTTTGAAAAAATGTATCCGCAAGGGAACAATTGCTCAAGACTTTGTTCCTGTATTCTGTGGTACCGCTTTCAAGAACAAAGGTGTTCAACCTTTGCTTGATGCTGTAATCGACTACTTGCCTTCACCGTTGGATATTGCCTCAATCAAAGGCATTAATCCGAATACCGACAAAGAAGAAGAACGTCGTCCTGATGACAATCAGCCTTTGGCTGCTTTGGCTTTCAAGATTATGAACGATCCGTTTGTCGGCTCGCTGACATTCTGCCGCATTTATTCAGGTACAATGACTGCAGGTTCTTACATTTACAACTCTGTAAAAGACAAAAAAGAACGTGTCGGTCGTATGCTGTTGATGCATTCTAACAAACGTGAGGACTTAAAAGAAGCTCATGCCGGTGATATTATTGCTTTGGCCGGTTTGAAAGATACCACTACAGGTGATACTTTGTGCGATTCTGCTCACCCGATTGTTCTGGAAAACATGGAATTTCCTGATCCGGTTATCGAGTTAGCCGTTGAGCCGAAAACCAAAGTAGATATTGAAAAGATGGGCTTGGCTTTGTCTCGTTTGGCAATGGAAGACCCTTCATTCAAAGTATCTTCAGACCCTGATTCTGGTCAAACCATCATTAAAGGTATGGGTGAGCTTCACTTGGATATTATCGTTGACCGTTTGAAACGTGAGTTCAAGGTAGAATGCAACGTTGGTGAACCACAGGTTGCTTACCGCGAAACCATTACCAAACCGTGTGATATCGAATATACCCACAAAAAACAATCCGGTGGTGCCGGACAGTTTGCTAAAGTCAAAATCAAATTTGAACCGATTGAAGGTTACACAGGTTTTGAGTTTGAAAATACTGTTGTCGGCGGTAACGTTCCTAAGGAATATATCCCCGGTGTTGAAAAAGGTTTGCGCTCCGCTATGGATGCCGGTGTTATTGCCGGATATCCGGTAACCGGTGTAAAATGCAATCTTTACGATGGTGCATATCACGAAGTTGACTCTAACGTTATGTGTTTTGAAATTGCCGCTCGTGCAGCCTTCCGCGAAGGTATGCGTCAGGCCGGTCCGAAATTGCTTGAACCGATTATGAAAGTCGAAGTTGTTACCCCTGAAGAATATATGGGCGATATCATCGGCGACTTGAACTCTCGTCGTGGTTTGGTAAACGGTATGGACCAACGCGCTAATGCTCGTGTTGTTGATGCTCAAGTACCGTTAGCCAACATGTTCGGCTATGTAAACACATTGCGTTCATTGTCTCAAGGTCGTGCTCAGTTCACAATGATCTTTGATCACTACGCTGAGGTTCCTAACGATATTGCTGAAAAAGTAAAAGCAAAGAGCGCTTAGTTTAACAACATGGAGAGCGGTTTATCCGCTCTCCGAAATTGATTTTAATTTAATTTTTTATTTAGGATAATATAACAATGGCAAAAGAGAAATTCGAAAGAACAAAACCTCACTGCAACATTGGTACAATTGGTCACGTAGACCATGGTAAGACCACATTGACAGCCGCAATTACAAAGGTATTGGCTGAAGAAGGCGGTGCAAGTTTTACAGCATATGATCAAATTGATAAAG
>ERZ842401.1578-NODE-1578-length-32251-cov-4.882284_pt1 | contig 32251 bp, 29 predicted proteins | sample MGYA00521270_ERZ842401 | MGnify/ENA primary metagenome ERZ842401 (study PRJEB31892, sample SAMEA3878208) | bioreactor metagenome | biome: Moose rumen | place: Sweden | collected 2011-10 | study: EMG produced TPA metagenomics assembly of the PRJEB12797 data set...
ATACCTCTGGCGCAAGCAATGAGCATACTCGGCATACAGGCAGCTGAGCAGGGGAAATTTGCTTCAATGATTGCGGAGATGTCTGTTTAAGGGCACATAGAGAAACCTTTCGATGGAATAAAGCTGGGCTCCGGCTGCTGCCCATGCCCTGCGGAAAGCGGGATGCGGCTGCCTCCCTTTGAGACTAAAAAGCCCGCTGGTGAATCAGACCAAGGCGGGCTTATCCATTTCTAGCCGATCTTCATTATTTTATGAAGAGTACGAGCATATCAATAATCACTCCCCCGTGACGAGACTTGCAAGCTCGGCGCCTTTCGCTTCAAGCGCGGCCAAGTCTGCGTCTGAGGGGACGCCCTGCCACTCGTAGGATTCAACCTGCTCCCATTTGAGCGGCTCCACAAGCGCATCGTATTCCTTCTTTGCACCGCCAATCCAGCCCCAGCTGCCGAGGCGCAGCGCCTTCTTGCCAGTGACGTGCTTTCGTCCGAAAAGGTCGAGCAGCTGAGCCATGGCGGGGAAAAGGCGATACTCATAGGTGGGCGCGGCGATGACCAAGCCCTTTGCGCGGTAGGCGGCGGCAAGCACCTCTGAGCTGTCCGTCAGCGGCACGGGCAGGACGGTGACGGGAAGGGAAGCGTCCGCTGCCTTGATGCCCCTCAGCACGGCGTCAAGCCCCTTCGTTGTGTTGCCGTACATAGAGGCGGAGAGCACCACGATTTCCTTTTCGAGCGCGCCGCCCGTATTGTATCCCGCATACTTTCTGTAGCGCTCTATAATCCGCTCGGGATGCGTCCGCCAGACCATACCGTGGCTGGGAGCGATGGCAGTGATGGCGAGCGGGGCAAGCTTATCAATCGCCTTGTTCACAAAGCTGCTGAAGCTTGAAACGATGGTTGCATAGTAGCGCAGGCATTCCGCCTCAAAGCGCTCGTGTTCCTCGGCGCTGAACTCATCGTCAAAAATCCGCGCGCCTGTGCGCCCGTAGCCGCCAAAGGCATCGCAGCTAAAGAGCGTGCCGCTTTCTTCTTCAAAGCTGACCATTGTCTCGGGCCAGTGCACGTTGGGGATTTCGTAAAACGCAAGCTTTTTGTCGCCGAGGTCCAGCGTGTCCCCGTTCTTCACCTCGCGCATTTTAATAGAAGAGACTTTGAGGAATTTCTGCACCAGCGCGCAGCCCTTCTTTGTTGCGATGATTTCCGCATCGGGAAATTCCCGACAGAATGCCGCAAGGTGTCCGGTGTGGTCCGGCTCCAGATGGTTGAGCACGAGGTAGTCCGGCTTCACACCTGCCGCCGCAAACTGGCGGGAGAACTGCTCCACCGCTTCTTCCCAGTCGGCAGTCACATCGATGAGCGCGGTCTTTTCGCCCTGCACGATATATGAGTTAAGGGTAACACCCTGCGGAATGGGCCAGAGCCCTTCAAACAGCGGATGGTTTTCAATGTCGGAATGAATGACGTGGATATAGGGGGTAAGTGATGTAATTTCCATACGCCATCATAACACGGATGGCGGGGATAGTGCAAGGCAAAACAATCCACATTGACAGCTTGTAAAAGCTTCTATTATAATAATCTGTATGAACTTTTCAAAATCATATATCTCTATGGCGGGGCTTGCTTTTGCCGCTGCCATCCTCACCGCAGGTATATCCTGCACAAGTACGTCGTCACAGTCAAATACTGCTGCCGTTCCTGAAAGCGGGAACGCGCTTGTCTCTGCTATGAAGATTGGCTGGAACTTGGGCAACACGCTCGATGCTTTTGATGATGGCAGAGATCTGGGCGTCAATTCGGAAACCTGCTGGGGGCAGCCGCTCACAACGCAGGATATGTTCCAGAATCTTGCCGCGTCGGGCATAAAGACTGTGCGTATTCCCGTCACTTGGCACAACCATATCACCGGAGACGACTATGCCATCGATGAGGCCTGGCTTGCCCGCACCAAGCAGCTTGTGGACTGGGCGCTTGACGCGGGGCTGTACGTTATCATCAACGTACACCATGATACGGCGGAGCAGGCGTCTCCTCGCTACGGGCAGGGCTACTATCCCACAGAGGCGAGCAAAGAGGAGTCCCTCGCATTCCTGACGGGCGTGTGGAAGCAGATTGCTGCGACTTTCAGCAGCTATGACAACCGCCTGCTTTTCGAGCTGCTCAACGAACCCCGTCTGCGCGGCCATGAGCGCGAATGGTGGTATGACGAAAACAATGCCGACTGCGTTGCTGCCGCGGATATCATCAGGGAGTACGAAGAGGCATGTATTTCCACTATCCGCAAAAGCGGCGGCAAAAACGCAGGTCGTTTCCTCCTTGTCCCCGCCTATGTGGCTTCCCCGGATGCCGCTTTGAACAGTGCGTTCAAAATGCCCGCTGACAGCGCGAGGAACAAGCTCATCCTTTCCGTGCACATGTATACGCCGTGGAGCTTTGCCGGCGAAGACCCGGGCGAGCGGCTTTTCAGCAAGGATGCCCGCCAGAATATCAGCAGCACCTTTGAGCGCCTTTCCGAGAACTTTGTGGAGAAGGGCATTGCGGTCATCGTCACCGAATGCGGCGCAACGAACAAGGACAATCCTTCTCAGCGCGAGGCGTGGTTCCGCCATTTCTTTGAATCTGCAAAGAAGAACGGCATAAGCGCCATCATGTGGGACAACGGCTCCTATATGATTGACCCCAACGGTTCTTACAGCGAGCACTTCGGCTACTACAGGCGCACTCAGGGCACCTGGTACTTCCCCGCTCTGCTGCAGGCCGCACTTGACGGTGTTGCCGCGGGGGAAGCTGAGCAGAAAAAGTAGCCGCCCTACGCAATCTTCCCCGTTGCCTTGAGCCACTCGATTTCGTCGTGCATGGTTTCGCGGTAGCTGCGGGTGGTGTAGCCAAGCTCGCGGCGGGCTTTGGTGGAATCAAAGTCGTTGTTGCGGGCGAGGTTGTACACGGCGAACTTCGTCATGACAGGCTTTTTCCCCGTCTTCTTTGCCTTCTTTTCCATGGCAGACGCCATCCTGTAGGCAAGGCTTATCGGCAGGAAGAAGCGCATCTTCTTGCAGCCCGCTTCCTCGCTCAGAAGCTTCGCAAAGTCCTTGAAGCTGACGACGTCGTTCCCCAGAATGTAGCCGCAGCCCGCCGTGCCCTTGTCTGCTGCAAGGATTGTTCCGTGGGCAAGATCGCGCACATCCACAAGGTTGAACGAGCCGCTGATTCCCATCGGCATTTCGCCCTTGATGACCTGAATGCAGGTCTTTGTCGTGTGTCCAATGGCAAAATCCTCAGGCCCCATGATGCCGGTAGGATAGACCAGAACAGCGTCCAGCCCGTCATGGTGGACGGCGTCAAGTACCGCCTGCGCCGCCAGAGCCTTTGACTGCCCGTAGCAATCGGGAATCCCCTCCAGACTGAAGGAATCGGGCTCGCTGATTTTCTGCCCGTCCGGCAGCGGAGGAATTGCGCCGGTTGAGCCGCAGTAGACAAGCCTTTTGCACTCCCTGTGCCTCAGGCAGAGCCGGATGATGTTCTTGGTTCCGCCCACGTTCACGTCCATTATCTTCTGGTTGTAATCGGGATCCACGCTCACAATGCTCGCAATGTGCATGACGACGGTCTGAAATCCCTCTGGCACGGTGAAAAACTTTTCCAGCGAAACCATATCCGTAAGGTCGCCGCGCACGATTTCCGCCTCGCCCGGCACATATTTTTCCGCAGGGTCATTGGGCAGCACAAAGGCGCGGACTTTGTCCCCCCGTTTAATCAGCTGGCGGCAGATGGTTCCGCCCAAAAATCCCGCAGCGCCGGTCACCAGATACATCGTTTTTTCGTTTGCCATACCCATATTCTCCCATCAAACAGTGATTTCTTTTGCACCCCGAATATACAAGCCTTTCGTTTCTGAAATGTTTGCGGAATATTGCCGAAATATTAATTTGTGCTATAGTGTAAGCATGATAAAGATTTTAGTTGTCGAAGATGACGGGGACCTGAACCTGACGATGTGTTCTTTTCTGCGTAAGAACGGCTACGAGGTGACGGGCTGCTTCCTCGCGAACGATGCCTACAACGCCATGTACAATACGCTCTTTGATTTGATTATCAGCGACGTGATGATGCCCCAGATTGACGGCTTTGCGTTTGCTGAGACGGTGAGGAAAATAAACCCAAGCATTCCGATCATCTTTACGACGGCGAGGGATGATTTTGCCGCCAAGCACAGGGGCTTTGCCGCCGGAATTGACGACTACCTCGTAAAGCCGGTGGATTTGGACGAGCTGCTCCTGCGCATTTGTGCAATTCTCAGGCGGGCGAACATCGCGCAGAGCAAGAAGCTGACGGTGGGCTCGCTTACGCTCGATGCGGATGCAGTGACGGCGATGAACGGCAACGAAGAAATCCCGCTGACGGCGAGGGAATTCAACCTCACCTACAAGCTGCTTTCCTTTCCGAACAAGACCTTTACCCGCATCCAGCTTATGGACGAGTTCTGGGATGCGGACAGCAGCGCCACTCCACGCGCGGTGGATGTGTACATCACCAAGCTGCGCGAAAAGCTTTCCGACTGCACCGGTTTTGAAATAGCCACCGTCCGCGGTCTGGGCTACAAGGCGGTGGTCAAATGAAGAATGGCAAGGAGGCTTCTTCCCCCAGCCGCTTTCCCGTCAGCCTCTTCTGGGTGGTGCTCGGAACACTGCTTCTGACGGCGGGAATAAACATAGGGCTTATCGTGCTGGTGCATATATGGAAGTGGTCGGGGCAGTTTTCTACAAACCTTGTTTTATGCTACTGGTTCATCGTTTCCGCGCTCATCGTCCTTTATATACGGCACAAAATTCAAAAGACCTACGAAATCCCCCTGCAGGAAATCTCAAAGGCAACGGCAAAGGTCTCGCAGGGGGATTTTTCAATCCGCATTCCTACAACCAATCCTCCAGAAAGATACGATTACCTTGACGTGATGATAATGGATTTGAACAAGATGATTGAAGACCTCAACGGCATAGAAATGCTCAAAACTGATTTCATCTCAAACGTCTCCCATGAGCTCAAAACTCCGCTTTCCGTGATGCAGAACTATGCGACCATGCTCCAGTCCCCGGATTTAAGCGCGGAAAAGCGTGTGGAATACGCAAAGGCGGTTTCAGCAAACTGCCGCCGCCTTACCGCCCTCGTGACGAATATCCTCAAACTGAACAAGCTTGAAAACCAGCAGATTTATCCAAAGGTGCCGCCCTATGACTTAGGCGAACAGCTGCGCGAGTGCATCCTCGCTTTTGAAGAAGCCTGGAGTGCGAAAGATTTGGATGTGGAGGCAGACATTGCGGACGGCATTCTGGTGACAACTGACGGGGAGCTGCTGAGCCTTGTCTGGAACAACTTCATTTCCAATGCGATAAAGTTCACCCCCCAAGGCGGAAAGATCTGCGTTAAATTGGAGCGGCTGCCGGAAGCAATCTGCGTGAGCGTGCAGGATTCCGGCTGCGGCATGGACGAGCACACAAAAGCCCATGTCTTTGAAAAATTCTTTCAGGGGGACACAAGCCACGCCACCCAAGGCAACGGGCTGGGGCTTGCACTCGCCGCCCGCGTTGCCGCCATCTGCGGGGGCAGCATCGGCGTGGAAAGCGAGAGCGGCACGGGCAGCAGGTTTTATTTTATTTTTTCGCGTGCCTCTTGCCCGTGATTTCCGTGACCTCGATTTTTCCAACCGCCGTGCGGGCAAGCGCCATCGCGTTGTATGCTATCGTCTTTACGCCTGCGGGGAGCGTGTAGCCGCAGTGGCGCATCAGGGAATCCATGGCAAGCGTGCGCTCTGCGCTGTCGCTGCTTTTGAGAAACGTCACCTTGCCCGCACCGATGACGCTTTCGTAATAGCACGACCAGTTGCAGGGATTGCCGCTGTCTCCTATAGCCCCTGTTTCAGCAGATGCGACGGCGGAAAAGCAGACGGCAGGATTTTCTTTGAGCGCGGTGATTTTCGTTCCCTCCCCTGCTCCGTGGAAATAGACCGTCAGCTTCTGCGCCCCGTCTGCATCGCCGAGCACATAGCCAAAGTTGACGGGCACCGAGTACGGCTGCCCCTCGCTTATCATTGCAAGGTGAAGGACGCTGCACCGCTCAAGGATGGCGATAATCTCGCTGAAATCCTTCACCTCTCTGTCTTTCCGCCGCATCACCGTTTCCTTAGTCCTTGTCAAAAGCCCTGATGACGAGGGCGCTGACTCCCTTAAGCAGGCAGAAAAGCCCAGCAAGCCGCGATATGGATTTTTTCATAGAGAAACTCCTTTTTAGTGTAATTATACCCCTACTATAGCGAAGCGATGAGAGTTTGTAAATGGGCTGTCATGCCACTCAGTGGCTTCACTATTTTATCTTTCTGCATCGAGATTGTTGCACAATCCGCAACGAAGTTATATAGTAGAATACCATCCGTCACATACACGAGGTGCTTCAGTTGATGGCGGTGCTGTCTGGGAACAGGAGCTTTGAGACTGCCCTCGGGACGATGGAGAAGAGCAAAGCGATACGAGGAGGAATGAATATGTACGACGTGATTACAGAGGCATGGAACGAAGGGCTGCAACTGCCGTAATACCGCTTGGGAGTGCGCCTGCCCCAGTATATGGAATATGCTTTTGACACCAAGGAGCTGTAGACAAATGCAGAAAACGAGCCTCGCCAGTATTCATACGAATTACCGCCATACAATAAACGCCTGCTACATCGGCTACATCACGCAGGCCATTGTCAACAATTTTGCGCCGCTCCTGTTCCTTACCTTTGCACGGGACTACAATCTGGGGCTGGATAAAATCACGCTCATCACCACACTCAACTTTGGCTTCCAGCTTTTCATAGACTTTGTGTCCGCCAAGTTCATCGACAAGATTGGCTACCGCGTGTCCATCGTTTTGGGGCACGTATGCGCCGTTCTGGGACTTGTCCTGCTTGCCGTACTGCCTGATATGCTTGCGCCATCGGGGCACGCATATACGGGCATCCTTATCTCTGTGCTTTTCTACGCGGTGGGCGGCGGAGTGACGGAAGTGCTCATCAGCCCCATCGTGGAAGCATGCCCTACAGATAACAAGGAAGCCGCAATGAGCCTTTTGCATTCCTTTTACTGCTGGGGATTTGTATTCGTCATCCTTATGTCAACGGTATTCTTTCACTTTGCAGGGGTGAACAGATGGCGGGTGCTCGCGCTTTTGTGGGCGCTCATTCCCCTTGTAAACACATTCTATTTCTCCCTTGTCCCCATCTATCCCGTAGTGGCGGCGGAAGAACGGCAGTTATCCATTTCTGCCCTTGTGAAAAACCGCCTGTTCTGGCTCATCGTAGTGATGATGGTGTGCGCGGGGGCAAGCGAGCAGGCGGTGGGACAGTGGGTGAGCGCCTTTGCCGAAAGCGCATTGCACGTTGGAAAGACGGTGGGAGACCTCGCAGGACCTTGTGCCTTTGCCTTTATGCAGGGGCTTTCGCGCCTTATCTATGGCAAGCGGGGAGAACACCTGCCGCTCAAAAAAGCCATGCTTTCCTGCGCGCTCCTCTGCGTGGCAAGCTATCTGCTCATCGTGTTTGCTCCCCATCCCGTGCTTGCGCTCATCGCGTGTGCGCTGACGGGATTTGCGGTGGGCATTTTCTGGCCGGGCACCTTCAGCATGGCGGCGCTTGCCATCCCCGGCGGAGGGACGGCGATGTATGCCCTGCTCGCGCTCGCGGGCGACCTCGGCTGTTCCGGCGGTCCCACGCTCACCGGCTTTGTGGCAAACGCAGCCGGAGGACGGCTCCCCGCAGGCATAGCGGCAGCCATCGTGTTCCCCGCGCTGATGTTCGCACTTATTTCAATCCTCAGGGAGAGGAAATAAAGGAATAGCGTTGCGGCAATGCGCTTGTTTCCATCGCAGAACGAATGGTTTTTGGTGATAAAGTAAAGCAGGTTCGCGGCTTTTTCCTGCACACTTGGATAACCATCTACTCCGTCGAAGGTCTGATAGATTTTAGCCCATTTGCGGAACTCAATACCGCGCTTTGATTTAACGCGGTAGCCCACGGAACCGCTGGACAGAGCACGCTGATCAAGCTACAGGGCATCTTGCCTGATTATTTCCTCCCCAGCTCCCCTATCGCGGAGACAACGCCTGCGAGGTTCTGGAAGTCGGCGGGGACGATGAGCTTGGTTGCCTGACCGTTTGCGGCTTTTTCGAGCGTCTCAAGGCTGCGGAACTTTATGACCGCTTCGTCTATGTTCACATCCTTTATCATCTTGAGGCCCTCTGCCGTTGCCTGCTGTACCTCGCGGATGGCTTGAGCCTCGCCTTCTGCCTTGCGCACCTTTGCCTCTTTTTCGGCTTCTGCCTGCAAAATCATAGCCTGCTTCTGCGCTTCCGCCTCGAGGATTTTCGCCTGCTTTTCTCCTTCGGCAACGAGTATCTGGGACTGCTTCTGCCCTTCGGCAATGAGGATCTTTTCGCGCCGCTCGCGTTCGGCACGCATCTGCTTTTCCATGGCGTTGCGGATTGCCTCAGGCGGCATGATGTTCTTCACCTCCACGCGGTTCACCTTGATGCCCCATGGGTCAGTCGCCTCGTCAAGGATGGCGCGCATCTTGGTGTTGATGACGTCGCGGCTCGTCAGCGTGGTGTCGAGGTCAAGCTCGCCGATGATGTTGCGCAAGGTGGTGGCACTCAGGTTCTCGATGGCGAGCATAGGCTTTTCCACCCCGTAGGTATAGAGCTTGGGATCGGTAATCTGCAGGTAGACCACGCTGTCTATTTTCATCGTCACGTTGTCCTTTGTGATTACCGGCTGAGGCGGAAAGTCCAGCACCTGCTCCTTGAGCGTCACTCGGTTCACAATGCGGTCTATGAACGGCACCTTGGCGTGAAGCCCTGCCTGCCACGTGGCGGAGTACGTGCCCAGCCGTTCCACAATGTAGGAATTGGACTGCGGGCAAATCCTGACGTTCGCTATAAAGAGGCACATCAGCACAATGGCGAGGGCGACGATAACATAAATACCCATACTAAATCTCCTTTTCGCTTTTTTTGACAATAAGCGTGTTGCCTTCTATAGATTGTATCACACATTCTTCACCAGGCGCAAGGGCTGAATCATCGGCGCACCTCGCCGTCCACACGATGCCGCCAATCTTCACCGTCCCCTTTTCAAGCGCCGTGATTGCATCCTGCACCACGGTCTTCCTGCCGATGAGGCTGTCGCTGTTCGTGGCTGTCTTTTTCAGGCGGAGCCGCTTCCGCACAATCGGGCGGGTAAAAATGAGGAGCAGGAGCGAAATGAGGGTAAAGATGAGCAGCTGCCAGTGCCCGGGCAGGGGCAGCAGAGAGATGAATACCATCACAAATGCCGCGCAGGCAAACCATATCGTCGTGAGCGACATGGTTGTTGCTTCAATGAGGATGAACACAACCGTCAGCACAAGCCAGACCCACGGCATGTGGTTCCAGAGTGAAAAGAAGAAGTCTTGCATACAGAAAGTATAGTGCATAATGTCCCTCCCGTCCACGGAAAATGCAGTGTACGTTAGGCAAAATAAGACCTGATTGCCGAGCTGAATGTGTATCTGTACGAGGAAGCGGCGTAGAGGTTCATCGAGAAATTTCAGAGCCGTATGACTCCCTGCTGCACGCCTACATTGCTTTCCTGAGCACTTCCAGCATGGCGGATCTTCTTTTGTATGTAACAGTCCACTCGGAGACAAGCTTTGTGATGAGTTTGCTGCCGCCTTTGATTTTTTTGAGCAGCATGAGGTCATCAACGCAGTGCATATATGCATTTCGTGAATTTGCCATGCGCATATTGCCCTGCAAAATCTGCTCGCACCGGTCAAGCAGGCTCTGCGCATTGTCTTCCAAATCGCCGGCATATTTTACGATGTCCCCTACCGCCCGTAATTTGAGGACTTCTGGCAGCAGCCTGTCTGTAAGTTTCTCCGCCTGAAGCAGCTCGCACATTTCAAACGATAATGCCGAAGCAAATACCTTTTCCCTCTTCTGCTTCCAGTCTTCAGCATCATAAAATGGCCGAAGCTCGTTCAACAAATACAGCCGTGATGTCTTGTGCAAATTTTCCTCTACAAGCCACCAGAGCATCTCAAGCTCTTTTTCCTTGTCTCCTTTCTGCGCATAAAGGTCCTTCAGTTCCTGCCTATATCCAAGCTGTTTCCAGCTGTCTTTGGCGGCAAAGGCACAGCCGTGTTCAAGGATGCGGACGGCTTCCTCAATTTCTCCACGCTGGATGCAATGATTCTTATACCAGTCCAGTACGTTTGGTGTTTGGAGTCTTTTCTTGCAAAATGCCGCTATCTCTTCCCATGGAGTTCCCCGGCCAAGCAGGGCGTCAAGGTATGTGCACATCCAGAATGAAGGATTTCGCTCTGCCATCGATTTTATGTATTCAAGCTTTCTTTCCGCAATAGCCCCCTCTTCAAAACATTCGTGGAACAGGTCGTAGACCGCCTCATACATTGGGGTAGAATTTGATTCAAGGTCGCCTTCAATATTTTCCACACACCAGTCAAAAAGGAATTCGGCGGACTCTTCGTCATTTGATTCAAGAATCTTCTTTATCTGGTCAGAACAGGCATTGGCCAGAACATACAGGTCGCCCTCCTCGTCATTGATTCCTGTGAATGCATCGAACACTTTGGTGACCAGCTCGCTTGCGGGCATAAACTGCTTCCTCTCAAGCAGAAACGGCAGATCTTTCGCAAAGATCCTATCAATTTCCTTGACATGTTCATAAAAATACCCTGTATCCAGCCAACCATAGTCCCGGGCACTTATCTGGGCAATTTTCTTTGCCCTGTTTACGTATGGTGTTATGTCTATCTTCTTTTCTTGAGGGGCAAGGGAATTCTTGAAGCGAAGGGCAAGCTCTTCATCATCTTTCAGGACTTCAAGCAGGAATTTTTTTACAGCCTTTGCATCTGCGGATGCAACCAGCTTTTCCAAACTGATTTCCGCCTTCTTATTCTGCGGTTCTTTTACTGACTGCAGGGCATACAGCACGGCGACCATGTGCTTGCAGTCATCATCATAGGGGCAGTCGCATTGCATGGCCGTTATCTTCCTGTTATTCCACTTTATTCTGACATGGTAGAGGTGCGTACCCCATACGTCTGCATCCGCCTCTCTTTGTTTTACGGAAAGATGTTCAACGCAGCCTGAGTCGAAGTAATCCTTTCCTTTTTTCAGAATTATCTCATCAAACAAGCCTTTCCAGCCGTCAAATTCCATGCCTCCACCATAGCATATATCCAGATTTTCTTCAATGATTTTGCCTGAACAAGCGAGGTGCAAAGCTCATCTTACCGCAATTCCAGACTCGCCGAGTCGCGACCCCATGCAGAACGAATGGTTTTTGGTGATAAAGTAAAACTGGTTCGCGGCTAATATATTCTTTCTGGTGAATACTATTGGTAAAGTGTCGAAAGCCGATTTTTTGCAGCTTGCGGAAGCCATTGATATAAAAGCTTCAGTGATAGACGCTTTATTTGAAAAGTTTGGGCGCAAGATAGACAGCGCTTTTGCAGATTTGCGGGCAGATGAAAATGATGGCGTAAAACAGCGGCTTGCATTAGTATCTCGACATTCTGCCGAAATATCGTTACCATACATTCCATGAACGTCACTCCACCCCCGCATTACTCCTCGCTTGCAAGCGCACTCGCCGCGCTGTATGGGCGCTCTGTTGCCGTTGCGCGCTCGGAGCGCGTTTCCGGCGGGGATATCAACCGGGCGTATGCGCTTACGCTGACTGATGGCAGGCGTATTTTTATGAAGGCGAATGCTAAGCAAAACGCCGCATTTTTTACCGCCGAAGCTGCGGGGCTTTCTGCCATTGCCGCGACAGGCGCAGTCGGAACGCCGGAAGTGCTGTGCACGGGGACCGACGACGGCGAGGGCGGGGGATGCAGTTTTCTTCTATTAAATTATATCGCGAGCGTTAAGCGGCGTGCTGACTATTGGGAAGTTTTCGCAAGGGAACTTGCTGCCATGCACAATGCGGACACCGCGGCATTTGTCAGCATGCAAACGGGGGAAGCCTCCCCGCTCCGTTTCGGCTTTTTTCAGGACAATTTCATTGGCGCGCGTCCTCAATGCAACGCTCCCGCTGCAAGCTGGATTTCCTTCTTCCGCGAAAACCGCCTTGTCCCGCAGTTTAAAGCCGCGGATTCGTACTTTTCTGCGTCAGACCGCGCGCTCAATACAAAGCTGCTGGACCACTTGGAGGACTTTCTTGTTGAGCCGGAGAAGCCCAGCCTGCTTCACGGTGACCTGTGGGGCGGAAACGTCCTCTGCAATGAGGAAGGCAAAGCCATTTTGATTGACCCTGCGGTATATGTGGGTCATGCCGAGGCTGACCTTGCCATGACGGAGCTCTTCGGAGGCTTCCCGCGCGCTTTTTACACCGCTTACCGCGAGGCGCGTCCCCTGCAGGCTGGCTATGAAAGGCGCCGCGACCTGTACAACCTGTACCAGCTTTTGAACCACCTCAATCTGTTCGGCCCGCAGTATCTTGGCGCGGTAAACAGCGTCGTCGCAGAATATGTGGGAAGATAAAAAGAGCCCTGCTTCTTCCCTCGCGGAAAGAATCTACGCCGCCGTCCGCCTTATTCCCCGTGGAAAAGTCGCGTCCTACTCGCAGATTGCCGCGCTCATGGGGAACTGCAATTTGCGCCGCCATGTGGGAAATGCCCTGCACAAAAATCCAAGCAATTCGCTTACTCCCTGTCACCGTGTCGTGAACGCAAAGGGTGTTTGCTCCGGTTCCTTTGCCTTTGGCGGGGGCGACGTTCAGCGGCAGAAGCTTGAGGCGGAAGGCGTTCTGTTTACGGGCGGCCATGTGGATATGCATGTCTGCTGCATCAACGAGGATGATTTTGAAGCGATGCGGGCAAGCCTCATTGCGGAATGGGGAGAGCGGGAATATGAAGCGTAATGCCGCGGAACCGGCAAGCGTCAGGCACGAGATTCCGCCGGTCTGGAACAGCGAAAGCCGCATCTTGCTGCTCGGCACCATGCCCTCGCCAAAGAGCCGCGAGGCGGGATTTTTCTATATGCACCCGCAGAACAGTTTTTGGCGCGTTCTGCCCGCCGTGTTTGGGGAAGCGCTCGTCTACCCGAACAAGTCCTCTGAGCGAGAGGCAGCCATTGCTGAACGCCGTTCCTTTCTCTTGCGCCACGGCATTGCGCTTTGGGATGTGCTTTCAAGCTGCGACATTTCCGGAGCGGCGGACGCAAGCATACGGAATGCGGTTCCAAACGATTTCCACGAGATTTTTGAACACGCGCAAATCCACCGCGTATTCTGCACGGGGAAAAGCGCTTTTACGCTGTGGCAGAAACACTGCGCGGCTGAGTATGAAGGGCGCTACAAGCTGACATGCGAGTGCCTGCCGAGCACAAGCCCAGCCAATGCCTCGTGGATGGAGGTAAGATTGCTTAAAGAATATATGCGGATTACGGGAGCTTCTTGAACTGGGTCTCATACAGCTCCGTGTAGGTGCCCCCTACAGCTACGAGTTCTGCATGCGTACCGCGCTCTGCTATCCTGCCATCCTTTATCACGAGGATTTCATCTGCGGCAAGGATGGTGGAAAGGCGGTGCGCAATCAGTATGCTCGTCCTGCTCTTTATGAGCGGCTCTATGGCTTCCTGGATTTTGCTCTCGCTGATTGAGTCGAGGGCGCTCGTCGCTTCGTCAAATATGAGGAGCGCGGGGTCTTTGAGGAGCACGCGGGCAATGGAGATGCGCTGTTTTTCACCGCCGGAAAGCTTTAGCCCTCGGTTCCCCACAACGGTGTCCAGCCCTGCGTCCTGTGTGCTGATGAAATTCCAGATGTTCGCCGTCTTGCATGCCTCGATGAGTTCTGCCTCTGTTGCGTCGGGCTTTGCGTAGAGCAGGTTGTCGCGCACGGTGCCATTAAAAAGATAGGTCTCCTGGCTTACAATCCCGATGTTCCCCCGCAGAAAGGCAAGGTCGAGTTTGCGCACGTCAACGCCGTCAAAGAGGACTTCTCCGCCGCTTACATCGTAGAGGCGCGGAATAAGATTGATGAGCGTGCTCTTCCCGCTCCCGCTCGGACCGACGATGGCGAGACATTTTCCGTTCGGCAGGGAAAAAGACACATCCTTCAAAATCTGCCGTTCAGGATTATAAGAGAAGGAGACGTTGTTGAACGTCACCTCGCCCCTGCTTTCTGAGGGAACGAGTGCGTCCGGCGCGTTTTTAATCTCCACGTCCATATCGAAGTAGGCGAAGATGCGGCTGAACAGCGCCATGGAGCGGATCCAGTTTACCTGCACGTTCAGGAGCTGGTTCACCGGCATATAGATTTTGGAGAGCAGGGCGACAAACACGGTGATGTCTCCCACGGTGATGGTGCTGTCCTCCTGCATCATCAGGATGCCGCCCACGAGGTAGAGCAGCATGGGACCTATGCTTGAAAAGGTTGTCATCGCCATGAAGAACCAGCGGCCCGCCATATTTTCCTTTATGTGCAGCTTTATCATGCTGTGGTTCACGCCTTTATAGCGCTCGTATTCGCGCTCTTCGGTGCAGAAGAGCTTTACGAGCAGCTGGCCGCTCACCGAAAGCGTTTCGTTCAGTATGCCGTTCATCTCGTCGGTGCATGCCTGTGCTTCCCTCGTCAGGTCAAAGCGGCGTTTGCCCGTGAGCCGCGACGGAATGACGAAAAGCGGCACAATTGCAATGCCGAGCAGGGCAAGCTGCCAGTTCTTCTGGAACATAGTGGCCAGGGCGATGATGAGCGTGATTGAGTTGGAAAGTATGCTTGAAAGCGTGTCCGTGCCAATGCTCTGCACGCCAGAGATGTCGCTTGTCATGCGCGTGATGATGTCTCCCTGATTGTTCGTGGTGAAAAAGCTCTGCGGCATCTGCTGCAGGTGGCGGTACATCTTGTTGCGCATATCAAAGATGATGTGCTGGGAAATCCACGTGTTGAGCCAGTTCTGGAATACGGAGACAAGGTTTGCCCCAAGCGTGACGGCAAGGCATGCCGCGATGAGCGTGATGAGCGCCTTGAAGTTTTTCCCTATAAGCCCTTCATCGATTATCCGCCCCGTGAGCACGGAGGGCATCAGGGTAAACAGCGATGATATAAAAATCGCGGCAAACACGAGCAGCGTCTGCTTCCAGTAGGGCAGGATATACGCAAATATCCGCCGCAAAAGCGAAAACGTAACGCGCGGGCGGTTTGCTTTTTCCTCTTCAGTCAGGAAGCTCCGTGAAACTCTTGATGGCGGCATAAATTCCTCTCTATATATAATGTGATGGCGCTATGGCACAGCTGTAAACATACAAGATGATACGGTGCCTGTCAAGGAAAATTCCTGCTAAAGCACTGCCCCGGCCACACAGATATAGTCTTACTGGATCTCTTTCCAGTTATTCACGTCGAAGATGGAACCGCTGACTTCAAAAGCGGGGTTTTGTGAAAGGTCGTAGACTTCCATGCCGTCCTTGATGATTACGGAACGCGACGGGTCCCTAATCCTTTTGCCTCGCCATCTTCCTGAAAAGTCATAAGCAGTAAAAGTCCCATCCTTTGCATTAAAAAAGCTTTCCCCCGTGAATGGATTTACCTGCTGAGAGACAAGCCCTTTGCTTGCTAAGAAAGGCACATCTGCATTTGTCATACGCGATGAGTCTGTAACGATGTCAGAATTGCTGTCGAAATCCTTTACGAGGAGCAAGGGATTATACCCGCCGCAAATCATATTTTCTTTAAAAGGAAATGATGAAAATGGCCCTTTTCTGCTGTAGCCGTGGTCGGCGACAATGATGATGCGGGTGTTGTCATATACTCTCATCTGGCGCAGATTGTCAAAAAATTTTCCTATTTGCAGCAATGTGGCAGCGTTAATTTGATATGTTTCAATTTCCTCTGCACCTGATACTGCAAAGCTGCCTGTATCATTTGTCTTGACGGTGGATGGCACTGCATAATCTGGAGGCTCAAGAAATGTCTCGCTATGCGGTGTCAGGTTATATATATAACAGAAAGAACCTTTGCCATCATCCGTCGTAAACAGATTTGCGAGATAGTACAGTTCTGCATAATCTGTGAGGTATGTGTTAACTGATGCCAGAGGATTACTTGATGCAGAAAAGTATGCACCGTCATCATAAAATAGGAGGCGGAAAGCTGGCTGCAAGGCAAGAAAGAGGGAATAAGAAATAAAGCGGCGGGGAATGATGCTGCTGAATGTGTCTGACAAGTTCATTTCCTTTGAAAACTGCTCGCGCAGTTTTGCCCGCAGTGCATCGGTATTATACGCCGTGCACTCTGGTATGTCAGCAAAAATAGCAGGATCCGAGGGCACATCCGCGCCATTGGGAAATTGGCAGTCTGCAAGGTATGAACGCATATTGTTCTGGGCGAATAAAGTCGGCAAGACCTTGTTGCCTTCGTTAAAGACAGCTCCTATAGAAGGATTTGTACTGCGTGACTGTATGGCATCCGGTGTATACTCATAGCCGCCCATAATCGGTAAAAGGCCACCTTGGGTGTTGCCGCTAAAACTTAGGGTGTCTGGATAATAAGTAATGCCTTTTAACTGTTCCTTCAAATGGGGAAACTGTTCAATGATATAAGGGAAATACCAAGATATTGCCCTGTCGCACAAAATGATGCAGACATTGCGCTGCGTTTTTGATAAGGTGAACAGTTTTTCATCTACCCGTTCTATTCCTGAATGGGAGCGGATATCTTTTACCTGTGCAAAAACAGAGCTAATTTTTCTGTTATTTGCAATCACTAAGCCCATCAGTGCCAGTGAACAAAACAAAAGCAGATAGCTTGTGAGCTGGATTCGTTTGAGCTTTATCATGATGCACAGCAAGACCAGTGTTGCTGCCGCAGAGGCTATGCTCAACGGCACTATAGTCTGGCAGTAGGTGCGGTACTGGGACTTCATGGCGTTTAGTTCCACATATTCGAGAACTGTACTCAATGTTCCCAGATATTTCATAAATACGAATACATGGAGCATGGCGCAGATAAAAATGAAAGCAAAAACGCATGCAATGATGCTTTTTGTCCTCGGTGGACAGAGAAAGTAGATAAGCGAGCCCCAGACAAGGCAGATTCCGCAAAAAAACACAGTCGCATAGGCAACGAACGAAAGCGGATTTTCATAGTCGCTCAGTATATACGAAAATTCTGCTGGAGAAGAAACGATAACATTTGAAGGATTTACCGCTCCCAGCAAGACTGTAAGTCCTATTGCCGACACGAAAAAGAGAGCTGTAGCTGACTTTTTTTCTATTGCATCAAAAAAATGCAGTATGCTGGGGTCTGCCTTGCGCATGACAAATGGCAACAGGAAGAACAGCAGGTATATAGCGCTCATGACAAGCTTTTCCGGTATGTCATCAGAAAACTTGCTGCGGATAAAGAGCACGTATAGAAGCAGTGCGGTCAATACAACGGCAGAAAGCAGGTAGAAATTTCTTGCAGGATTCTTCGTGCGGTAGAACAGGTTCTTTATCAGCGAAAAAACATTGTTCATCGTCCAGTAGAGGACAAGGCCGGAGGGCGAATTATACAGCAATACAAGGAATATGACTGCCATGCCATATAACTGGACTTTTTCCCTCATGCTAAAGCCTTTTGTATATATCATCCCCGTCACAACATTGATGGCTGTCATCATGATGGGCAGAATATGGACAGACGTCCCTTTGATATGGATGATTGAATCTGGCTTTGCCAAATCTGAAATCAGAAAAAAGCTTCTGCCATTCAAGGAGGCAAGGTGGGAGAGAAAATGGTATGCTGCGATGAAGAAGGGAATTTGTACCAATAAGCCAAATGAGCTGCGCAGTGCCATGAGCGGATGGTAATGACATTGCCTATAATAAGCGGAAAGCATCATATATTGCTCGTCGCCTTTGAATGTTTTCTTGATTCTGGAAAGCTGAGGACGCATTTTATTTTGCAGTTCCCGTTCATGCTCCTGCTGCCGTTCTGCCAGATTATACAGCGGCAGTGTCAGAAGGGTCACTAATGCTGATAATAGTAATACCCCCCCCATTGTGAAGTACACGGAAGAATACTTCATAGGCTATATCAAATGCATATTCAATAGGATAGATGATAAGTGTATATAAAAAATCCTGCATGGCACCTATTATAGCATATCTATACGCTTTGTACACTGGGAGCGCGAAAAAGCACTGGTATAAAATTTCGGAAATATGATATACTATGCTTAATGATTTCTATAGATGCCTTGCGCCGATATTGCCAAAACGACTCGGTATTCATCACGAACCATGCGATGGAGCGTTGCCGTGAGCGTGAAATGTCTGCAAAAGACTTAAAAAACGCAATTATGACTGGTGAAATCATAGAAAGTTATCCCGATGATTTTCCGTTTCCGAGTTGCGAAGAAGATTTTAAGATGCGGAAGGAGGCTTCAAAATGAAATGTTTAGCTTGTAAAAACGGCACTATGACGGACTCAAAAACGACTTATTTTGCTCGCATGGGGGAGTGCTATCTGATTATAGAAAATGTCCCTTGCAAAAAATGTTCCCAGTGCGGCGAGGAAGTGTTTTCCATGAGCGTAATGGAGCGGATTGACCAGATTATCGCAAGTGTTGAGAAATTAGCGGGCAAAGTGTGCGTACTGGAATATCAGGCGGCTGCGTAATTATAGCATAGCACAGACAGAAAAAAAATCCAGAGAGGCGGGGAAGGGCGGGGCGCGGGGAGGTCGGGGGGATGACAAAGATAGCAATAAATTTCTGAATTTGAGTAATCCGCGGAGGGGGCTTTCTGGTAGAATAAAATTATCAAAACGAAACGACATGAAATTGTCAACATATTCTCTAAGGAGGAATACGTAAATGAAAAAGATTTTTGTACTGATGATGGCCGCCATGATGGTTCTGCCGAGCGCCTTTGCCGCAAAGAAGGAAAAGGCGCAGAAGCTCAAGAAGATCAGCAAGAAGACCCCGATTGGTGTCTCAATGCCGACCAAGGACTTGCAGCGTTGGAATCAGGATGGTGCGAACATGAAGTCAAAGCTGGAAGAAGCAGGCTACAAGGTTGACCTGCAGTATGCCAACAACGACATCGCAACGCAGACGAGCCAGATTGAGAACATGATCACCAAGGGTGACAAAATTCTGGTTATCGCTTCCATCGATGGTTCTGCCCTCAAGAGCGTTCTCGACCAGGCAAAGCGCAAGGGCGTAAAGGTTATCGCTTATGACCGCCTGATTATGAACTCAGACGCCGTTTCCTACTATGCAACTTTCGACAACTACAAAGTGGGAACAATTCAGGGCAACTTCCTTGTTGACAAGCTCAACCTGAAGAACAGGACCTCTGCTAACCCTGCTTATATCGAGCTTTTCACCGGTTCTCCCGATGACAACAACATCAACTTCTTCTTCGGCGGCGCTATGGATGTGCTCCAGCCGTATCTTGACTCAGGTGCGCTCGTTGTTCCCTCTGGACAGACTTCAAAGGCACAGTGCGCAACGCTCAACTGGTCAACAGAAGAGGCTCAGAAGCGCATGGAGAACCTTATCTCTGCACAGGGCTATGGTCCTCGCGGCAAGAAGCTTGACGCTGTGTATTCTTCAAACGATTCCTGCGCAATGGGCATCACCAATGCCCTCGTTGCTGCCGGTTATACTGCCGCTGACTTCCCGATTATCACCGGTCAGGACTGCGACAAGCCCAGCGTGAAGAACATGATCGCCGGTACTCAGGCTATGTCCATCTTCAAGGATACCCGCACTCTTGCAGACAAGGTTGTCGGCATGGTGAACGCTCTGATGAACGGCAAGGAACCTGAAATCAACGATACCAAGACCTATGACAACGGCACTGGCATCATTCCGTCATACCTCTGCGACCCCGTGTTTGCAACGGTTGACAACTACAAGACCCTGCTGCTTGACTCTGGTTACTACACCGCAGCTGATTTGCAGTAGTCCATTACGATGATTTGATAGAAAGGCAGAATGGGGACTTTTTCCGTTCTGCCTTTTTTTACCAAAGGACTGGAGGTTCCAATGGCGAAAACATTATTGGAAATGAGGCATATAACCAAGACGTTCCCCGGTGTGAAAGCGCTTGATGACGTAAATCTTGCGGTGGGGGAAGGAGAAATCCACGCGCTGGTTGGCGAAAACGGCGCGGGAAAATCAACGCTCATGAGTGTGCTGAGCGGTATTTATCCTTACGGTACGTACAGCGGTGACATCGTTTACAACGGTGAAGTATGCAAATTCCAAAACATAAAAGACAGTGAAAGGCTTGGCATAGTCATCATCCATCAGGAACTTGCCCTCGTTCCCCTCCTTACGATAGGAGAGAATATGTTCCTCGGCAACGAGCGGGGGAGCAAGGCTAAGATTGACTGGGCGCAGACATTTACAAAAGCGGACGAACTGCTCAGGCTCGTGGGGCTTAAAGATTCGTCCCACACGCTTATCAAAGACATCGGCGTAGGCAAGCAGCAGCTTGTAGAGATTGCCAAGGCAATGGGAAAGAACGTAAAGCTGCTCATCCTTGACGAGCCTACCGCCTCTCTGAACGATACGGAGGCAAAGCACCTTCTCGACCTCCTGCTCGAGTTTAAGAAGAAGGGTATGACGTCCATCCTTATCTCCCACAAGCTGAACGAAGTTTCCTATGTGGCAGACAAGATTACGGTTATCCGCGACGGCACCGTTATTCAGACGATGGACAAGAAGAAGGATTCCTTCTCGGAAGATACGATTATTTCCGCAATGGTCGGACGCAGCATTACCGACCGCTTCCCCAAGCGCAAAAACCAGCATATCGGCGAGGTATGCTTTGAGGTGAAGGACTGGTGTGTTGACCATCCCGTATTTGACGGCATAAAGGTCTGCGACCACGTGAACTTCAACGTGCGCAAAGGCGAAGTTGTGGGTATCAGCGGCCTTATGGGCGCAGGACGCACCGAGCTTGCCATGAGCATTTTCGGTCATTCCTATGGCTCGAATATCCGCGGGCACATATATCTCAACGGCAAAGAGGTGCATTTCCCGAACGTCAAGTCCGCGATAAACCACCACGTTGCCTATGTGACGGAAGACCGCAAAGGAAACGGCCTTATCCTTTCTGAGTCCATCTGCCGCAACACTTCGTCGGCAAAGCCGGAGAAAATTTCAAAGAACGGCATTATCGACTTTGACAAGGAACGCGAGGTTGCCCACTACTATGTAAAGGAAATGCACACCAAGTGCGCCTCCATAGACGAAAACGTGGGAAATCTTTCTGGCGGCAATATGCAGAAGGTTTTGCTGGGCAAGTGGCTTTTTGCCGACCCGGACATCCTCATCCTTGACGAGCCTACGCGCGGTATAGACGTGGGCGCTAAGTATGAGATTTACTGCATCATCAACAAAATGGTGGAGGAAGGAAAATCCGTCATCATTATTTCTTCGGAAATGCCGGAGGTTCTGGGCATGAGCGACCGCATCTACGTGATGAACTCGGGGCGCATGATTGCAGAGCTGCCCGGAAAGGAAGCCTCGCAGGAAAAGATTATGGCCTGCATTATCAATTCTGATAAAAAATAGGAGATATTATGGCATCTACATCTTACAATATCAAGCGTGCGCTGAAAAGCAACACTATCTTTTTGGTGCTCATCGCCGTCATGGTGCTCTTCCAGGTGTTCATCGTGGCTACGGGAAGCGGTTCTCTGTTCGCGCCGTCGAACATCACGAACATCATCAAGCAGAACTCTTACGTTGTTATTCTGGCAACAGGTATGCTTCTGTGTATCCTGACGGGCGGCAACATTGACCTGTCTGTCGGTTCCATCGTCTGCTTTGTAGGCGCAATCGCGGGTACTCTGATTGTGAACCTGCACTGGAATATCTATGCGTCAATCATGCTCTGCCTTATCATCGGCATCCTCATCGGCGCATGGCACGGTCTGTGGATTGCCTTTGTGCACATTCCGCCGTTCATCGTAACCCTTGCCGGTATGCTCTTGTGGCGCGGCGCGGCGCTCATCGTGCTCAACGGTCTTACGATTTCTCCTATGCCCGACAACTACCTCCGCCTTTTCCAGAGCTCCATTCCCGCCATCTCTGACGAGGCTTTTGATGAGATGGGCTTTGAGGCGGCTCAGTCCCGCATCTTTTTGGTGACGATGGTTATCGCCGTTATCTGCTGCATTGCGCTCATCATTGTGGAGTTTGTCAAGCGCGGAACCAAGACCAAGAAGGGCTATGAGGTTGAGCCTATGGCTATGTTCATCGGCAAGCTCGTGCTTTTCTCTGCGGTCATCCTTGTCATTGCGGCTCTGCTCGGTCAGGACAGCGGTATCCCCGTCATCCTTCTGATTATGGCTGTGATTGTGGCTGTCTATGCTTACTATACGCAGAACACGGTGCCCGGCCGCTACCTGTATGCCCTCGGCGGCAACGCGAAGGCTGCCCAGCTTTCTGGCGTGAACACTGACCATGTTATGTTCTTCGCCTATACGAATATGGGCTTCCTGTCTGCGGTGGCTGCTCTGGTGTGTATTGCCCGCTTTAACTCTGCGGCTCCTACTGCCGGTACCAACTATGAGATGGATGCCATCAGCTCCTGCTTTATCGGCGGTGCTTCTGCCTATGGCGGAACGGGTACGGTAAGCGGCGCGGTTGTCGGTGCTGTCTTTATGGGCGTTCTGAACAACGGTATGTCCATTCTCGGCATCGATTCCAACTGGCAGCGCGCGGTGAAGGGCTTGGTGCTCTTGCTCGCGGTCCTCTTCGACGTTATGTCAAAGAAGAAGAAGTCTGGAAAATAAAATTTAAGTACTGATATCTTACCGCAAAAAGCCCGCGTGGATTACTCCCGCGGGCTTTTTGTGTTTGGTTTTTCCTTCCGTTGCGGAAAAAAATCTGTGCCTTCAAAAGAGGCGCGGTCACGGCAGCAAAAACGGTTTGTCTCAGCGTTTAAAACATTTCGTTTTAACGCTTAAAACGTTTTGTCTTAGCGCCTAAAACATTTCGTTTTAGCACCTAAAACGGTTTGTTTTAGCGTTTAAGACATTTTACTAAAGAGCGCGGTCAAGGAGGAAATTATGTTTGCTAACCGCATATAAATCAGCTCTGCTTTTTTTCTAGCAACTGCTCCATATAGCTGCGGTCGCTGAGTACACGGGCAAGCACTTCGTTTTTTCCCTCTGCCTGCAATGCAGACAGGAGCGCATAGAGCGAATCACGCCCCTGTCGCTCTCCGTTGGTGAAGCCTTGCTGTTCGCCGTTGGTAAAACCTTGCCGCTCGCCGTTTATGAAGCCTTCCTGCCTTATAGCCTGTACCATATTATACATAGTCACACCTCCTTGTCCGTGTTCATTATACAGCAGCTTCGATTCAAGATTCGTGAAAGTATTGTCTGCCGAGATCAACTGCAACAGCTCTAGCACTTCATGGACATGCCGTAGTTGCCTGTCTGAGCCCTTGAAAGGCATACGCTTCCTCTGGCACCGAAGAAATTCCACCACATCGTGGAAGTCGCTCCGAAATGCCTCTACTTCTTTGTCCTTCAGCCATGCCAGCTCAAAGATATGGGCTTTATAATCATTCACGAACGGTTTTAGTTCAGGCGGAATGCTCTTAAGCCGACCTCGCAGCGTCTTTGCTGCCCGCCAGCGCCGCTCCGTGCCGAAGTAGAGCACCAGAGTCACGACAGGATAAAGCTCCCCGTGACCATCGTTGGATAACTGCGCCCGGTATGCCGCTCCGTCATAGCTCATTACGCGCAGGGGCATATTTGAATCTGGCATTGTCTGGTTTTCCAGTCCGAGAAAGCTGAGCCTGATTTGTCCCTTCTGCCAGTACTTTGCTACATCTCTTTCCTGCGAATGCCCTTTGCCATCTGCCTTGTATGTGCTGAACGGCTGTGCATCCGTCAGCTCATCCTCCAGAATAGTCTGCTGACCTTTAAATAACAATCCGTTTACAATGTCCGCAAAAACATCGTTATAAGCTTCAAGTGTCTTTTCCGCTGCGTCCTTCTCACCCACACTGAAAGTATATCGTGAGATTCTGTTTTTTACAAGAGAAATTCTAAGCGGCTGAAAATCATAGTTTTGCCTGTTAAATTCCGAATATTCGGAATTTATAACCTTATACTACGAATAATCATATTATTCTAGCCCTAAATTACGAGTCTAAGTAAATTTTGCCATTTATAATCGAAGTATGGCTTTTTGGGATAATGTAGAAACCTTGCGCAGGGAGCAAAACACATCGTACCGCTGGCTTGCCCGCAAAATGGGAATGTCGGAGACAACCATTTCAAGTATGCGCAAGGCAGGAACAGAGCCCAGAGCTTCCGAAGCCGCAAAGATTGCCGCCGCGCTTGGAACTACCGTGGAATTCCTTGTGCAGGAGAGTAGTTCCGAAACGCAGGGAGAAGTGGCGGACAATTATTTTATGAAATATACCAGCCTGAAAAATGAATTGATAAAGCAGATTGATTCTCTGTGATACCCTTATTGCAGCACCGTGGAGGGGAGGACATTGAATGCGTCAAGACTACCGTCGGAAAGCTCTGCTTCGTAGCGCTTGCCTTGGTAGCTTATCGCTATGCTTTTGCAGAAGACGCTGCCCGGCGCTGTGTATACCCGCGCGGAGGCGAGCTTGCCGTCGCGCCACGAGATGTCCATGCGGATATTGCCTTTGAGGCAGACTCCTGTCAGGCTGCCGTCTTTCCATGCCGCAGGAAGCGCGGGGAGCAGGTCTATTTCGACCCTGCCGTTTTGCAGCTCGCTTGAAAGCAGCATGCGCGTGATGGCGGTGAGTGCGCCGAAGTTGCCGTCAATCTGGAAGGGGGGATGGCTGTCCAGCAGGTTTGCCTGTGTGGAGCGGCGGAACAGCTCCACGAGGGACTTGTAAGCCTCCTCGCTTTCATGCAGGCTTATGCGGCAGTTGAGTATCCACGCGAGGGACCAGCCTGTGTGGCCGCCGCCGTTGGCAAGCCGCTTTTCTATGCTCTTGCGCGCTGCTTCTGCCAGCTCCGGGGTACGCACGGGGTGGATGCTGTGGCCGGGGAAGAGCCCGTAAAGATGTGAGATGTGGCGATGCCCCGGCTCTGTCTCTTCGCAGGTAAAGGGCCATTCCCGTATGCAGCCGTCCTTCGCGATGACGGGACCTTCAAGGCGGGACAGCACATCCTTGTAGCGCAGCTCATCGCTCACGGAGCGGGTCAGGAAAAGGTCTTTGGCAGACTGAATGGTGGCGCTGAAAAGCTGCTCCAAAATCCTGTTGTCCATGTCTGCCCCCATGGAGAGGGAGCCGATTTCGCCGGACGGCAGGCGGTAGCTGTTTTCTGGCGATACCGTGGGCGAAAGCACGAGATGCTTCCCGTCGGTGGACGGCACAAGGAAGGAGATGAAGAATTCGCACGCTTCCTTGAGCAGGTAGTAATGCTTGCGCAGGAACTTCTTGTCCTGCGTGTATTCGTAGTGCTCGCGGACGTGAATAGCGAGCCACGCCGCGCCGAGCAGCCAGTAGGAGCCGGGGAGCCAGCTGTCCTGCGGGGCGGTATCGCCCCAGATGTCTGTGTTGTGGTGGGCGACATAGCCGTCACAGCCGTACATGAGTCGGGCGGTTTTCCTGCCGCGCTTGTAGACACGGGAGAGCAGACGGAAAAGCGGCAGTTCTGTGTCTGCCATGGCGCACATGGCTGCGGGCCAGTAGTTCATCTGCGTGTTGATGTTTATGGTATACCTGCTGCCCCACGGCGGGTCGATGTCTTTGTTCCACAATCCCTGCAAGGTGGCAGGCAGGGTGCCGGGAGCGCGGCTGCAGGAAAGCAGGAGGTAGCGGCAGTAGTTCCAGTACAGTTCCGCAAGGGCAGGGCTGTCCGTGTGGTTTTTAAGCAGCTCATCGGTGGGAATGTCATCGGCAGAGACAGCGCCGGCTTCTTGCTTTTCTCCAGCGAGTGAGAGCGAAATCTGGCGGTAGCGGGCAGTGTATTCGGCGATGTGGGCTGCGCGCAGGTCGCTGTAGGGGCGGCTGAACGCAAAGCAGAGCTTCTGCAGCGCCCTGTCCGTGCACCAGGAGGCAAGCCGTGCGCGGTTCTGGGTACGCCCGCCGCTGTGAAAATAGTGCCCGTTGCGGAACGCGCTCTCTATATCCACGTAGAGCGTCACCTCGTCTGCTCCCTCGACAATCAGCCTTCCGCCACACACAGAGACCTTGCCGCCTGAAAGCACCGCTGTCGCCATGGCGCTGAAGGGAATGCCGTGCGTGTCCTCCATGACGATGGTGTCCTCGGTGAGCGCGTACTGGCGGGACGTGAAGATGCCCCGCTCAAAGTAGGCGCGGAAGGAAATGCTTTTGGGAATGGAGGCAACGATGTGTATGACGAGCACGTCGGCAGGAGCGGAGGCAAAGACCTCCCTCGTGTAGGTGACGCTGCTGCCCGTCGTGTTTTTGGAAAAGATGGCGGTGCTGGGGATGGAGCTTTCTGACTGGAAGGAGGTGCTCGCAATGGCTGTCTCCACGTCCAGCTCGCGGCGGTAAAGGGAGAGGTTCTCAAAGACATCCGTGCGCTCAGGCAGGGGACCCTGTACGCCCCGCTTTTCTGCAGTGCAGAAGTCGATGTGCAGCTCTCCTGCGGTCTGGTATGCCGCCTGCTGCGAGGGACTGCCTGTCATAGACTCGAATGCGAGTTCCTCAGCGTCCTGAACCCGCCCCTCCGCCAGAAGCGAGCGCAGTTCTTTGAGCTGCTCCGCGCAGTTGCGGTTGTTCCTGTCCGTGTAGGGGGAGGACCAGATGGATTCCTCGTTCAGCTGTATGATTTCATGTCCCGTCTGCCCGTACACCATGGCGCCGAGCCGCCCGTTGCCAACGGGCAGTGCGCTGTTCCAGTCAGGGGCGGGAGCGTTATACCACAGTGTATTCATCGCCATCGTTTTTTAGAGCTAGAATTTTGCCTTCCGCAGGCGGACTTTTTCAATGTCCTCGCAGAAAAGCTCCCTCAGGTCACTTAAGCCGAGCGCCATGAGCGCCATGCGGTCAATGCCTATGCCCCATGCGAGCACGGGAACATCTACGCCCATTGCCCGCGTCAGCTCGGGGCGGAAAATGCCTGAGCCTCCCAGCTCGAACCAGCCCAGCTTGGGGTGCTTGATGTGCACTTCTATGGAAGGTTCCGTGAAGGGGAAGTAGCCCGGCACATACTTGACGTCTGTGGCACCGGCAAACTCCACCGCGAACATACGGAGGAAGCCGAGCAGGGTGCGCAGGTTTACGTCCTTGCCGAGCACAATGCCCTCTGTCTGATAGAAGTCGCTCAGGTGGGTGGCGTCAACCTTGTCGTAGCGGAAGCAGCGTACGATGCCGAAATACTTCCCCGGCACCTTGGCTTTGTGGAGCTGGTGGGCGGAAAGCACGGTGCCCTGGCTCCGCAGGATAAGGCGGCGGGTGAATTCGGTGTCAAAGCGGTAGTTCCAGCCGCGGCTTCCCGTGTTGCCCCCGTTTTCGTGGGCTGCGCGGATATTGGAAAGATATGGTTCCTCTATGAACTTGGCGTGGGTAGGGGTCTTCAGCCGGTACACATCGTGTATGTCGCGGGCTGCATGGAACTGGGGCATAAAGAGCGCGTCTCCGTTCCAGAACTCCGTTTCCACGAGGGGACCGTCAAACTCTTCAAAGCCGAGCGAGCAGAGCTTGTCCTTGACGGACTCAAGGAACTGCACGTAGGGATTTGTCCTTCCCGGAATGATGCGGGCAGGGGGAACGGCAATATTGTAGGAGCGGAACACTCCCTTCTTCCAGTCGCCGGAAGAGAGCATTGCGGGGCTTAGCTCGCCTATTTCGTTGCCCGTGATGCCCGCCTTTTTGAGGGCATCCACCACCTGAGAGAATGCGTCGGTGAGCTTGTAGGAAACAGTCTCCCGCTCAATCGTGCGGAACGGTGTTTCGCTTACGCCGCGCTTCTTGGTGAGGCCTGCCATAACCGCCAGCTCGTCCTTGCTCAGCGAGGAAGAGTCAAGCTGATTGTTTTCTGCGGCAAGCGCCTTTTCAACAAGGCTTTTCGTCACGGCAAGGCGGGCGGGAACGGGAGCGCCTGTGTATTCGGCCTTCTTTTCCCCGTTCATGCGCAGGACGCCTTCCTTGCTCAGTGCGCCGAAAGCGGAGCCAACGTCCTTGTTTTCAAGGCCGAGGGCGGCGGCAATCTCCGGCAGAAGCTTTGCGCCGGCATCTTTTAAGTAGCTTATGATGCGTTCTTCCGCAGTACCGTTCTTTGCGACGAGTCTGCCGAAATCGGTGAGCTCGAAACAGGTCTGCGGCGTGCGGGACAGCTCGGAAAGCAGCTTTTTGCCGCTCAGCCAGCTGAACGCCTGATTTGCGTGGCCTTCTTTGTAGCCAAGTTCCTTCTCCAGACGGGCAGAAGTCAATACATCTTTCGGGTTATACTTTAAGAGCACCTTTGTTTCAAGCGGGTGCAGGTTTTTGATAAAAGCTTTAATATCTGTCAATTTTGTATACCAGTCCTACAAACAGTTAAGGGTATGTTATCAAATCCTGTGGATTTAATCAACATACCCTTATGGCTTAGCCGGCAAAAACTTTGGAACAGTCCGCGCTTACTTTGTGAAGTAGACGAAAGAGCTGTAGGTTGCCATCCTCACCCTGTTGTTCGTCCTGTAGTAGCGGGTCTTGTCCTTTGCACGGTAGTAATAGTGCTTGTAGCCGTTCTCAAGGGCAAAATCCTGAAACACACCCATGGCGGTGTTCATAGCTTCACCCTGATCATAGCTGGCAGCCAGACACTCGTAGTACAAGCGGACTTCACCCGTCAGAGGGGTGTACTCCAGAGTGATCTTTACGTTTGAGGCGGACGGATGCAGGTCTGCATACTTGTCCTCAATCGTAATGGTCTTGGTGGTACGATCAGCATAGCTGTTCGTATTTTCGATGGTTGCATCGGCAGCGGTCTGCGCGCATACGACGGCGGCGGCAGATACCACAACTGCGGCTAACAATGCAATAAGCTTTTTCATACTGGTCCTCCTTCAAGTGTAACTAGTAATAGCTATACTTGACTATTGTATCAGTTTCTAAAAAAAATTCAAGGTCTGCTATATACTGACCTTCACTAATATAAACACGCGGAACTCCAATAAGTAACACGGTTCCGCAAATTTCTTTCGGTTTATTTTTCAAATAAATGCGCCAGTATTCCCGCACGGCGTTTTTGATGGCTCCTGCGCAGGCTTCCTTGATTCCGAGAAAGCCGTCCTCCACGGGGGCGGCTCCCTTGCCCTGCACGCGGGGGTGCGTGATGGATGCCCAGCGGCGGTAGGCGAGCTGCTGCGCGGAAGTGCGGTCGCAGTAAGCCCAGCACAGGAGCTTGCCGTCTTCCGTGAGGGGACGCTTGTAGCTTACGGGATTGAGCGCGGCATCAAAGGGCTGTTGCTCTTCAAACTCGAAGAACTCTTCCACCCGCCTTGTCTTGTCTGAGGGCACGTAGTCAAAGGTCCAGCCCGAAATCATGCCGCCCATGAAGAAGGGGGCAATCTCCTTTGCCCGCGCAATGGCGTAGCGGAAGGGGGCAGGAGCGGAAGAATTCTCTGCCGCCTGCGCGGTGGAATCAGGGGGGGCGTCGTCATCAAAGGAGCCGGGAAAAGCATCCAGCTCAGACCAGATCTGCACGCGCAGCTGTTCCGACTGGGAGGGCTGCTGTGCGTCCGTGACTGCCATGCAGGCAGCTATTATAAGGAAGAAAAAAAAGCGTTTTACCGTCGCCATGCGTCTTTCCATATCTTGATGGGGTGAAGATCCAGACGGATCACCAGATACAGCCATGCCAGCACAAAGCCCGCCAGATGGGTCAGGTGCGCCACGTTGCTGCTGCCGAAGAACTGGTTCCCCAGCTCTATGAGCGTGTATGCAAGCACAAACAGCGGGGCTGGAACGGGGATGATGCCGAACACGCTTATTATACTTCTCGGATAAATTACGGCAAAAACAAGCAGAATTGAATAGAGGGCGCCGCTCGCCCCGATGAGGACCACGTAATACATACCGCTGAGCCAGTACACGGCAAGCGAGACAAGCCCGTCCAGCACGCCGCAGAGCAGGTAGAGGAGCAGGAACTCCTTTGAGCCAAGCTTCCGCTCGACGGGGATGCCGAAGACGAGCAGTCCGAACATATTGAAGAAGATGTGTGAAAATCCGCCGTGCACGAACATATAGGTGAGCGGCTGCCACCAGAAGTGCCCGCGCAGCATACCTATGACGCTGAGCCCCACATAGCCGGTGGGCAGACCGCTCATACCCATCAGCAGGTACACGGCAACGTTCAGTGCAACGATGATGAGCGCGGCATTGATATAGGTGTAGGAAAATGGCTTTCTCAGCGGGCTCATCGAATCTGTTCCGAAAAATCGTGTTTTGTGGCGGCAAGGAAGTCCCCGTCCGCAAAGGTGAGCCTGTTGCGTCCGTTCCGCTTGGAAATATACAGCGCCTTGTCCGCCTGGTCTACGAGTGCATTCGCAGAGCTTGCGGGGTTTGTCTCCACAGAGAAAGTCGTTACGCCGCCTGAGATGGTGACGTGCAGGTGCTGGTTCTGGAATACAAAGTCGTGTGACTCAACGTTCTGCCGGATCCGTTCGCCCACCTGCATGGCATCGCGCTTGCCCGTGTTTACCAGCATGATGGTGAATTCCTCGCCGCCGTAGCGTGCCGCCATATCCTTTGCGCGAATGCTCTTCTTGATGATTGCCGCCACGCATTCAAGCACGTAGTCTCCGCAGGCGTGGCCGTAGGTGTCGTTCACCCGCTTGAAGAAATCGATGTCAAACATGATGACGCTCAGGGGAGAGCCGGAACCCATCGCCTCGTCCAGCTGGTCGGAAAGGATGTTGAAGAAGTAATACTTGAATTTGAGGTGCGTCGTCATATCGGTGGAGGAAATCTCCACGAGGGACGCATTGTTTACGGCTATGGCGGCGAGGGAGGTGATGACCAGAAGCTCCTTCTTTTCGTAGGTGGTGTATTCTGCGGCATCGCCCTCGGGGTTTATGCGCTCGCCGAGCACGAGGATGCCGTTGAGCCTCTTTTTGAGGATAAGCGGCACAATGATGCTCGGGTGCAGGGATGACAGTATGGCATAATCAGGGGAATCGGGAAAGAGCGCTTCCAGCTCTGCGGGAGTGTAGACCCTCTCGCCTTCCTTGAGCTTGTCGATGAGCCCCGACGCTTTCGGAATGGCGTAATTGGTGAGCGGGTCAATTTCCAGATTGGTGTAGTTGTCGCCGAGCGTGTAAAAGTTGCCCTCGATTGGCGTGATGATGAAGATACCTGCTCCGAAGACACGCATCTGTGCCATCACCGAGTAGAGTATGGTCTCTATGAGTTTGGGAAGTTCAAGCGTAGAGCAGAGCGACCTGAACAGCAGGAGCATCTGCTTGAGATCATATATCTCTTTTTCCGCCGCGGGTACGGCGTGGTCGTCCGCATCATCAAGTTCGGGTATCATTTCCTCTTCTCATTCTTAGTTAGTATAACATATTCTTTCATTATATCAAGAAAAATATTCCACCTGTCGCAGGTTTTATCGAGGAATTCAAAATTGTCGCGGTTGCGCGAGGACATGGTGAGCACTTTCAGGTTCGTCACAATGTCGGAGGTGGGCTTTTTTGCCTCCACGGCAACCTCGTTCACTTTTTCAGCGAAGAGGAAGATGTGGTTTGCCTCTATCTGGAGGACGGTTTTTGCTTCTTTTTCAATCTTGTCAACGAGGGTTTTCAGCCTGCCGAGGAAGCTGTCGTCCTTGTGGCTGTCCTGAATGAGGCTTGTGACGAGGTTTTCGTCAAAGGTGCCTCCCTGGTCAAACTGCTTTTCAAATGCCTCAATGTGGCTGAGCACGTCGTTGACGGCATAGAGCTGGGCGGAAAACTCCGTCTTGTAGTCGGGAACGTTGAAAAAGCCCTCTATCACGATGTCGTTCATGAGGGGGCGCACCTTGCTCTGGAAGAAGGTGAGGATGAAGTTTTTGAGCACCTGCATGGGCAGAACCCAGAAGAAAGAGCACGGCGTGCTCTGCTTGAGCAGGTTGTTGATTTCGTTGTTGTAGCCCTTCAATGGCTCCAGCTTGCGGTCGCCGAAGAGCTGCTGCACCTCGTTGCTTATCGTCTCGTCCTGTATTTCGTTTTTAAGGCGGCTTTCATCTATGGTAAAACGGTTTTCGAGGTATTCGGCATAGT
>ERZ842401.1579-NODE-1579-length-32246-cov-113.424000_pt1 | contig 32246 bp, 22 predicted proteins | sample MGYA00521270_ERZ842401 | MGnify/ENA primary metagenome ERZ842401 (study PRJEB31892, sample SAMEA3878208) | bioreactor metagenome | biome: Moose rumen | place: Sweden | collected 2011-10 | study: EMG produced TPA metagenomics assembly of the PRJEB12797 data set...
TGCAGAAGAACACAGCCAAGCAGGAACTGACGGAGGCGGACAGCCTTTTCATCAACGTGGAGGACGTGGACGGCATCGGCACAAGTGCCTATTTTGTGGTGCATGGTGACCATATCATCCATACCTCGGCTATCCGTGGTACAGACCCATATGGGAAGCCTGCTATGGAATACACCCATGAGGGCGGCGTTACGGGTATCTCACAGGACATGGCAAGGGTTGTTCAGGCAGATGTCAGCGCAAGGTTAAACTACTCGCTATATAAAGGCATTCCTGTGGAGGATGCTCAAATCATAAATGAGGAAATTGCTGCTTCGGAAGCGGAACAACAGGACACCAATAAAGTGGAACAAATTCCGGAAACTCCCTCAAAACAGGCTGAACCGCAGCAAGTTCCTCCTATTCAGGAGAAGCCCGAACAGGCGGCATCAGCATCCCCGATGCTCTCCCTTTTCGACCTTTGGGAAGAAAACGGTGAGGAAATCGGGCAAGTACAGGCACAAGACCCAATAGGGGAAAAGCCCAAGCAAAAGACAAAGAAAGCATCGGACAAGAGGCCCCGCAAAAAGAAAGAGGTCACAGCCGTCCAACAGACATTGGCACAGGACTTCTCCGCTACCCTCAATATGGACAAGGGCAAGAAGGAAAAAGATGCAAAGCCCGACAATCCCGATGACATCTACGCAGACATCAATTGGGAGGAAAATCCACCCATCAACGGCTTCTATGAGGTTATGATGGATATGACTCCAGAGCAGCGTATCAAGTTGCGTGTCATTGCCGAGGAGCACCGACAGGCAGAACTTAAACGGCAGGGGCTGACGGACACGATGAATCCCGCTTTTCTCCCCTCGAAGGAGGCAATGGAGAAATATGGCAGTCACCATGCTGATGGGCAGACAACTGGCAAGGCGCAGAAGCCCATCGACCTCACGCCACGTTCCTTTGACGGGGAGATGCAGCCGTTCTACCGTGACGGCAGCATTGTACTGGATAAGGACGGTAACCTCGGACACCTGCGTAACGTAACAGACTATGGTGCCATGTTCCACCCATTGGAACTGAACGCCATGCAGACGGCACGGCTCACTGCCTACATTCCGCTGCGTGACACCTACGAGACACTTTATACATACGAGGCTGACAACCACGAGGAAAACAAGAAACTTCGTGAGGAACTGAACAGTCTCTATGACCAGTTCGTGAAGGACTTTGGGCATCTGAACATGGGACAGATGACCAGGCTGTTGCTGATGGATGCCCACGGTCGTGACACTCTTGCCATTGAGCGTGTGGAGAATGGTGAGTTTATCAAGGCTGACATCTTCGACCATCCCGTTTCGTTCAACATCAACGAGGTGACACAGGTGGATACACCTGAAGAAGCCCTGTCTGCATCGCTCAACAAGTTCGGTGGCGTGAACCTCGGCTATATGGCGTGGCTTACCAGTATGGATGTGAAGGAACTGATTGACGGTCTGAAAGGACGCATATACTTCAATCCGTTGATTTCCGGCTATGAGGTAAAAGACCGCTTCGTCGCTGGAAACGTCATTGACAAGGCGGAACGGATAGAGAACTGGATCGAGATGCAGAGACTGCGGAGAGAGGAAGAGGGTGAGAAATACACCATCGACCCGTCCGTGACCGAATCCCTGCTAGCCTTAAAGGATGCCTATCCTGAGCGTATTCAGTTTGCCGACCTCGACTTTAATTTCGGTGAGCGCTGGATTCCGACGGGAATATTCTCTGCCTACATGACCCAACTCTACGGCACGGACATCCGCATTGGCTATTCGGAGAGTATGGATGAGTTCTCGGTGGCTTGCAGCGAGAAGAACATGAAGATTACCGAAGAGTTCTGTGTGCGTGGCTATTATCGAACGTATGACGGCATCAACCTCCTGAAACATGCCCTGCACAACACCTGTCCTGACATGATGAAAAGCATTGGCAAGGACGACAACGGCAACGACATTAAGGTGCGTGACGCCGAGGGTATCCAACTGGCAAACTCTAAGATTGACGAGATACGAAACGGCTTCTCTGACTGGCTGGAAGAGCAGTCGCCGGAGTTCAAGGAACGGCTGACGGAGATGTATAACCGTAAGTTCAATTGTTTCGTGCGTCCTAAGTACGACGGCAGTCACCAGACTTTCCCAGACCTCGATATGAAATCACTGGAACGTCGCTATGGCATCAAGAGCATCTACGGCTCACAGAAGGATTGTATCTGGATGCTGAAGCAGAACGGCGGCGGCATCTGTGACCACGAGGTCGGTACGGGCAAGACACTAATCATGTGTATTGCTGCGCATGAGATGAAGCGTCTGGGGCTGGCGCACAAGCCTATGATTATCGGTCTGAAGGCGAATGTGGCGGAGATTGCCGTCACCTATATGGCGGCATACCCCAATGCTCGTATTCTCTATGCCTCGGAAAAGGACTTTTCCACCCAGAACCGCATCAAGTTCTTCAATACCATCAAGAACAACGATTTTGACTGCGTGATTATGTCGCACGACCAGTTCGGAAAGATTCCTCAGTCGCCGGAGTTGCAGCAGGAAATCCTACAGGCAGAGCTTGACAGCGTGGAAGAGAACCTTGAAGTGCTGCGGGCACAGGGCAAGGAGGTAAGCAAGAAAATGTTGCGCGGACTGGAGAAGCGGAAGTTCAACCTTGAAGCGAAGTTGGAGAGGATTGCCTATCAGATAGAGACGCGCACGGATGACGTGTGCGACTTCAAGCAGATGGGTATCGACCATCTGTTTGTCGATGAAAGTCACCAGTTCAAAAACCTCATGTTCAACACCCGTCATGACCGTGTGGCTGGACTCGGCAACTCAGAGGGTAGCCAAAGAGCCTTAAACATGCTCTTTGCCATCCGTACCATACAGGAACGGACGGGCAGAGACCTCGGTGCAACCTTCCTTTCGGGTACGACCATCAGCAACTCACTGACGGAACTTTACTTGCTCTTCAAGTACCTGCGTCCCCGTGAACTGGAGAGACAAAATATCCGTTGCTTCGATGCGTGGGCGGCAATCTTCGCCAAGAAGACCACCGACTTTGAGTTTAATGTCACCAACAACATCGTGCAGAAGGAGCGTTTCCGCTACTTCATCAAAGTCCCTGAACTTGCAGCTTTCTACAACGAAATCACGGACTATCGCACGGCGGCAGACGTGGGTGTGGACAGACCGGAGAAGAACGAGATACTGCATAGCATTCCACCTACACCAGACCAGGAAGAGTTTATCAAGCGTCTGATGGAGTTTGCCAAGTCGGGGGATGCCACCCTGCTCGGTCGTCCGCCGCTCTCAGAGACGGAGGAAAAGGCAAAGATGCTCATTGCCACCGACTATGCCCGAAAGATGGCGCTGGATATGCGTATGATAAGCCCTAACTACGAAGACCATCCCGACAACAAGGCTTCGCACTGTGCCAAGATGATAGCGGACTACTACCGTCGCTTCGATGCCCAGAAGGGAACACAGTTTGTATTCTCGGATTTGGGTACATGGCAAGGTAACGAGTGCTGGTCGGTCTATTCTGAAATCAAGCGTAAACTGGTGGAGGACTACGGCATTCCTGCTAATGAAATCCGTTTCATACAGGAGTGCAAGAACGAGAAGGCACGTAAGGCGGTCATCTCTGCCATGAACGAGGGCAGTGTCCGTGTGCTGTTCGGCTCCACGTCCATGCTCGGCACGGGTGTCAATGCCCAGAAACGTGCTGTGGCAATCCATCATTTGGACACGCCCTGGCGCCCGTCCGACTTGGAACAGCGCAACGGTCGTGCGGTACGTGCGAGGAATGAGATTGCCAAGCATTTTGCCAACAATAAGGTGGATGTCATCATCTATGCCGTGGAGAAGTCGCTCGACAGTTACAAGTTTAATCTTCTTCACTGCAAGCAGATGTTTATCTCGCAGTTGAAGAGTGGCGCACTCGGCGCACGAACCATCGACGAGGGTGCAATGGATGAGAAGTCGGGGATGAACTTTTCGGAGTACATGGCTATTCTCTCAGGTAATACAGACCTGTTGGATAAGGCGAAGTTGGAAAAGAAGATTGCAGCATTGGAGGGTGAACGCAAGTCGTTCAACAAAGCCCGTAATGAATCCGTGTGGAAGTTGGAAAGCAGGCAGGAGGAAATAGAGCGTAACGACGGAATCATTGCTAAGTTGCAGGAGGACTTTGATAAGCACAAGGCTCAGCGTAAACTCGATGGCGAGGGCAATCTCCTTAATCCTATCCGTCTTGACAACTTCAAGCCTACGGATGAAGAAAGCATTGGCAAACAACTCCAGAAGATTGCCAAGGAGAAGGATACCAAGGGCGAATATCGACGCATTGGTGAGATTCATGGCTTCACCATCCTGATGTGCAGTGAACCGCTTGACAAGGACGGGCTGGGAATGTTCCAAAACAAATTTTGTGTGGAGGGCAACTTCAAGTATAAGTACAACAACGGCTTTATAGCCCTGTCTGATCCTATAGCCGCTGCCCGAAACTTCATCAACTCGCTGGAGCGAATTCCCCAGACTATCGAGCAGTATAAGGAAAAGAACGCTGTACTTGCCAAGGACATTCCACTCTTGAAAGAGATTGCAGGCAAACAGTGGAAGAAAGAAGATGAACTGAAAGGCTTGAAGTCTGAACTGGCTGCACTTGACCGGAAGATTCAACTGGAATTGGCGAAAGACAAAGAGCCAGGACAACAGCAGAAGGTCGCCAATGGTGATGATGTGGTAGAAGTGTCACCACACAAGGAAGCGCCCAAAAAAGGATTAAGGCCTTAACTGAATATTCCCAAACTACCAGATTGATTCATTCGAACTGGTAGTTTCAATTTGATTTCTGCTGTTTATGTGAGAAGGGCAATCTCTGTTTTTTATGGGGCTTTTGCCACAAAAAGTGTTAGAAGTAAATGAAATTTGTCTAAATACAGGCCTCTTTTGTTAATTTTTGTATTTTAGTTTTTGTGATTTGGTAAAAATTTGTAAATTTGCAACTGATTTTCGCAGTCTTATGCCCAACTGTCAATGAAGGACGTGTCCTTCACCGCATTAAGGCTAAGATGTCCACGCCGGGCCGAGTGAGGCGATGCCGCCGCAACAAGGCGGGCATTGGGTGGGAACAGCGGGAGTCACTACATTTTGTAGAAAGGCGTTTACTCAACGCTTCATCGCTACAATCCAAACTTCGAACACTTGGAATCCACGTAGCAGATGTTGCAATGGTAGATGTCCTCGGGATGTGTCTATACGCATCCCCTTTGGATATAGTGGATGTGTTCAATGCATCCAAAAATCTGTTAGGGGTACTATATACATATTCGGCGTGGGCTTCGAAGTTGCTTATCTAAACGTGGAGGCAAGTTCGAAGGCCTGGATTGTGAGATAAGTAGCGAGTACGGATCTCACGCTTTTTTTATTTATGTAGCAATCAATTAAGTATTAACTTTCTTGTAGGAGGTCGCAAGAGCAGAGGGCAAGAGCCCATTTTGAGATTTGTATCAAGACCTGTTGCATAAAAGAAATGAGTTCGCATCGTTCCATTAAGATGGAACGGTTGAGGAACTTTGTATATATGCAAGAGCAAGAGTTATGTGAGATAGTTATAAAGTGCTACGTCAAGAGGTGTTTATTTTGAACCAAATCGATTCCTGGTTAAGAGTAAAGTTCCCACATCAAATGCGTGGTACATAGATTAATAAATACATTAAAAACGGGCTGATTCCGGGGACTGTAGGCCAAAAATTTAAATAATTATGAAATATAAGTATTTATTGATGGCAGCATTTGTTCTGCCTTGTGCAATGTTCACAGCATGTGGTGGAGATGATGATGATGATGGCAAAGATCCTGTTGATCAGCCAACAAATCCCAAAACAGAGGATCTTACAATTGAGCAGACCATTGATCAAAGTTACAGTGCTACTTTGTCAGAGATTCAGAAATCATGGGCTGGTGAGTATGAAGGATGGGATGAGAATCAACAGAAAAATACAAAGATCAGAAGACTTCTAGTATTAGAGCCCAATAACCAGTATGTTAATGTGGTTCAAGGTGTCTTAATTGAATCAGGAAAGACAGATTACGTGGATTTTGAACATGAAAGAGGTAGTTATAGCTACAACACACGAACCAATACCATTACGTATACTGTCAGTTCTGACTCTGTCTTAGATTATAGAAATCAGAAGATGGATGGATATAAAGGAAAGAAGTATTATGACAGAACAGAAGGTAACTATACTGAGAAAGTTCAGTTCTCTACTATTAACAATGGCAGTCGTAAGTGGATTACACGTGATACTTACCTTCAGTCTCTGACTGACAAGTCTATCAAGATTGCTTTTGCAATGGATCCCCAGAAGCCAAGTGATCAACAAAGAAAATGAACAATATAAGTCAATATCCATTTCTTGAAATGCTCTATCAAGAAAACTACCCGGATGAAGTGCTCAGAGATGCACTTCTTGCCCGTGGTAATGCGCAAGACTTGCTATTTGCCCTGGCTCAGGAAAGAAGACTCAAATTCTTTCCTGAGAATAGGGCGCAAGTCCGCAGTGTGATAGAGGTTTCTAATGTTTGCCGCCAAAAGTGCAATTATTGCGCCATCGGAGGAAAAGACCAGTCTCTCAACTATACGTTGAGTGCAGATGTGATGGTAGCACTCATGAAGCATTTGATAGAGAAAGGTCGTCAGACCATTCTCCTTCAGTCAGGTGAAAATGTAAATGAAGAATTTATTTCGGAGTTAGCCAATGCAGTAGGTAGGATTAAGGCAGATTATCCGGATTTACGCATTATTCTCTGTTGTGGGAATCTGTCTCGTGAACAATACCACGAATTGCATCAGGCTGGTGCTCAGGACTATATTCTGAAATTTGAAGCCTCTAATCCTGCGTTATTCGCACGTTGCAAGCCTAACGACACCTTGGAAAACCGTCTTCATTGTATAGAAATGTTACACGAAGAAGGTTTTCGCATTGGTTCAGGAAATATTGTTGGACTTCCAGGACAGAGTGTTGACGACTTGGTTTCTGACCTACAGTTAGCACATAAGTTGCCTCTTGGAATGAACAGTACAACAATCTTTGTGCCTGCTGAGAACACCCCTTACGCTAATGAACCTGCTGGTGATCCCCATTTGACGCTGAACATGATGGCCTTGCTACGTATCATGAATCCACAGCGTTTGATGCCCACTACAAGTTCATTGGAGAAGATGATTCCCGACGGACAATATCTGGGGCTTTTAGCAGGAGCCAATACGGTAACGATCCATGACGGCACGCCGCCAGAGTTGGAGAAACATTTCCCCATCTATTCTGCCAAGCGCATACGTCCCCAGATAGATCATTTCCGTGATATTCTGACAAGAGCAAAGATGAATACAGACAACATCATGTAATAATATATAATATGGTACGCGACTATATAGCATTATCAACTCCCCGATGGGAAGAGTTCCAAGAGTTCCAAAGATTAGGACTGATTCCTAAACATGGCGATTTTTCGCCTGCTGGTGTTCATTATCCTCCAATCACTAATTATCCACCTTTGGCTCCAGAGGAAATCTATCGTGATTTTCACGAAGTTGTACCAGGCGAGTTTGATGTTTATGTACATATCCCATTCTGTCATCGGCGCTGCTTGTTCTGTCATTATCCATCCCATTACCATTGTGGAGATGCTGAGAAAGACAGGTATCTTGATCATCTGGAGAAAGAGATGCAAAACTGGTTGGCGTTCAGGGGAATGAGTCAAATAAAAAGCCGTACCATACTGATGGGAGGCGGCACTCCCACTGATTTGACTCCTAAACAACTGGAGCGTTTCCTGACTTTCTTCACAAAATACGTAGACATAAGTCATTGTCCTCAGTTCAACTGGGATGTTGACCCCTCCACATTGGTTGGCGATGAGGGTCTGGAACGATTGCGCATCATCAAAGATTTCCAAGGTGACCGCTTGACCATCGGCATTCAGTCTCTGAATGATGATGTGCTGAAGAAGATGAACCGTTCACACAATGCTGCTACAGCTAAGGAGTCGATAGAAAACTGTCTAAAAATGGGATTCCAGGTGAACATAGAGTTTATTTATGGTCATCCTGGCGAGACGCTACAAAATTGGATTGATGTACTTGAGGAAGCCTGTACTTTAGGAACGGATGAGATACAACTTTATCGACTGAAGATAGAGCCTTATGGCGATCAGGAAGGAACCATCAAGAAATTCTCAGGTTACCATCCCGACGAACTCATTTCCGTAGAGGACACCATCAGAATGAAGGAGATTAGCGTTCTTATTCTTGAAGACCATGGTTATCATGAAAATTTACGGCGCGTATTTACCAAAAAGAAGAGCAACATCTCATTATACGCATATAACCAGTGCTGCCGTTTGAGAGACGAAGTAGGCTTTGGTCTTTCTGCATTCAGTAGTCTGAACGACCGTTTCATGATTAACACACCTGACTTTGAGGAATATTACCGCCGAACAGAAGCTGGAATGATAGCGGCTAATCGCTGTCTTATTCGTAATGCCGACCAACAGATGCGCTGGAGTATCATTCTGCCTCTAAAGAATTATTTTATTGATAAGAAGTTGTTCCGTGAGCGCAATAATGGCGTTGCTCTTGAGACGGTATTTCAGCCTCAGTTTGCCTTGCTTAAAGAATATGGTTTAGCAGTTGAAGACGACAAGAAAGTGCAACTGACGGAAAAAGGTGCGTTCTATTCTGACGAACTGGTACACCTGTTCTATGAGCCACAACATCAGTCATTCCCAGCTACAGATTTCATGGACGGGTGTCTGAATCCATATAATCAATAATTGTTTCATCATTTAACATACTTGTATGATTGCACGATTAGTTAGGTTAGTATTATTGTTAGTTAGTTTTTCTTTCATGGACTGCTTACCTGTGAAGGCGCAATATGAAATTCTCTTGAAAGACGCGTCATCGTTGGTACGTGTGGGCATGAACCCACACCCCACCGATGATAATGACACTATTATTGCTTATACTCTGTTGAGTGCAATCGACCATGAGGAGCCGGATTCTATTAGATACGTCCGCGACATATATCAACGGAAAGCAGAAAATGACTTGATGAAAGAGAAGTCGTGGGGTACATTGTCTTACATCCTAAACCGAATGATTCAAGAACGAGAGGGGCAGGCCATTGAACGAAAGGATATCCTGACCGAAGATCTCTATCATTATTTTACAGATGACGGATGCAAGGAATTAAAGAACTATCTTGTATTGAAATATGAATTGAACAACTACCACCCCCGTTCAGTAAAGGAATATATCGCACAGCGTACTTATTATGATGACTTGCTCATGTTCAACGACCCAACCCGTGGCAATTGGGACAAGACTGAACAGGTGATGTCATCCATGCCCATCAAAAAAGGTGATAAGGTTGTTGATATGGGTTGTGGTTTCGGATACAACACGTTAAGGTTGCTCAACCTCGTAGGTGAGACCGGATTTGTTTACGCTACTGATACAGAACAGCCATACGCTGAATACGTAGGAAACATCATGGCCAAAAATGGTTACAAGAACTTGAAAGCCATTCACACACAAAGTAATAATTTGGGTGTTGATGATCAAGTAGACTGTATTCTAATGAGTTCTCTATACCATATTATATATACATGGTCACGTGAAGATGAGCGAAAAGCTATGCTCACTTCTATCAAGGAACACTTGAAGCCTAATGGCTATATTGTCATTGTTGACAATTTGAATCGTCAAGGTGAGGAATTGAATAACTGCCATGTTGACCCTCGGCTCATACAGGCGCAGTTAGGCTACTGGGGGTTCAAGACTGTTGCATTGAAGTACTTGAGTGAGCAACGCTATATGCTTACGATGCAGCGAAGTGATGGTTTTACTCCGCGCACTAAAGTAAAAGCAAAGAGGGGACAAAAAGTCTTGAATGTCAAGAACCAGAAGTCAGTGGTTCACATAGGCAGTCTTGATTCTTACGACATTACAGACCGTGGTATTGATGCAGCCAACTATGTTTATGACTTTATGGGCGGCGGTGACCGTTCTCTTGCTGAAATTGCCATCAAGAAATATGACGAGATTATTCCAGCCGAAAACTTTGGGGGCGAATATTCCGCTCTGCAATGGCTTTGTGAAGCAAAACTGGCTACTGAAACACAGCGGAAAGAGATGCTAAAAGATCCTTTGACCAAGAGTTTCTATCACTACCTGACAGATGACACTTGCCGTGTGCTGCGTTACTATCTTCTACACAAATATAAGCTGGGCAACGACTCTATCCGCATGCTCTCCGACTCACTGTTGGAGAAGACTGGCGAAGTAGGGCGCACACACCGTTCCTATCTTGAAGACTATATTTTGGCATTGAACCCGAAGCGTCCCACATGGGAGCATACTCCTGTCATCATTAATAATCTTGGCAAACTTCACGGAAAGACTATTGCAGACATTGGATCAGGTTCTGGTTTCTTTACCTACAAATTTTCCAATATGGTTGGGAGCAATGGTAAGGTCTATGCTTTAGAGTTGAAAGACGAGCATATTGATCGTCTCAACACTTTCCTCAAGGAAGCCAATGTTAAGAATGTCGAAGTACTTAAAGGCAAAGAAGATATCCTTGAGCTTCCAGAGCAAGTAGACATGATGTTTATGTGTTCTCTATACCATATCATGTATGGTGTTATTTCAGATACTGACCGCGACACTTACCTGAAGTCGCTGGTTAAGCAACTGAAGGCTGGAGGAGAACTGATTATTGTCGACAATGGCCCTGTCGATGATGACACACTACCTTATCACGGCCCGTACATATCGCGTGAACTGATTGAATACCAGTTATCGTTCTATGGATTCGAACTGACAGACTATGTTCAGGTAATCCCACAAAGATTTATGCTTAAATTCAAATTAAAGTCTAAATAATAAAGTCAAAAAACGACAAGAAAATGGAGTGGATAGGTATCATAGCAGCATTAGGGTCAGCAGCATCATGGGCGTTTGCCACTGTTGTCTTTGATCGTCTTGGGAAGCTCATCCCCGCTGCAGGCATGACCTTCTTTAAAGGTTTGTTCAGCCTGGTACTTATGTTGGTACTGATACTTTGTACTGGCGGTTTCGACTCGCTAAGTCTGCATGATTTTTTCTTCTTGGCATTAAGTGGCATAATCGGAATCTCCATAGGTGACACGCTATTCTTTCGTTCACTGCAAGATTTGGGTGCGAAAGTTCAGGTACTCTATTTCATGCTAGGACAGATTGTAACCATGCTACTCTCTTTCTTACTATTAGGAGAATTACTAAGTATAGAAGAGTATATTGGTGCCACCATTCTTCTTAGTGGCATTATCATAGTTACTATTGGCAAGCAGGAAGACCATCCAAACAAAGTTCGGGGTATATTAGGTGGATTTGCCTCTATTCTCTGTTTCTCCATTTCATCCATTATGGTCAAGGTGTCCATTGCAGATGTAGGTGTTCCAACCGCTACCTTCTGGCGCATGTTCTTTAGTACGGTGTCCATCATGTTTATCGGATTTACATCAAAGCGGTTTGTTACATGGTACACCCCGCTCAAACAAGTAAAGACACTTTTGTTGTTTTTGCTTAATGTTGTGGTCATTACATACGGAGGTTTTCTCCTCTCTATGCTGGCCATCAAACACATTACCGTCTCACTCGCCTCCGTACTCAGTGCCACTGAACCAGTTTTCGTGCTTCTCCTTGCTTTCCTCATCAATCATGAACGAGTCACCAAGAGAGAGTTTCTGGGAGCCATTATTACTATATCCGGACTACTCATCATCATTCTTAATGAATAAAAGGGCATGAAGAGATATTTATATATACTATTGGCTATTGTCTGTCTAACATTGAATGTACAAATCGTTCATTCACAAGAATGTCAGGTCAATGGTGTCGTGACTGACAAGGAGAGCCACGAACCCGTTACTAATGCCAGTGTAGTGTATATGCTTAATGGGAAAAAGTCCGGTTGTACAACTAACACAAAAGGGCAATTCTCCGTCAGCCTTCCCATAGGGAAAAACGCCACCATTAAGGTGACCCACATAGGATATAAACCTATTTCAAAACTTGTGGTGGGCAATAAGAAGCAACAAACACTCAAATTGGAACTTATACCTGAGTCATCACTGCTTGAAGAGGTTGTCATCAAGCGTAAGATACCCCTTGCCACTATGCGTGGTGATACTACTATCTACAAGGCCGATGACTATAAAGTCAACACTGATGCTACGGCATACGACCTTATTTCACAGAAGCTTCCTGGTGTCGGAATGAAGGATGGAAAGTTAGAGGCCCATGGCGAACAGGTAAAGGTTATTGAGATTGATGGGCGAGAGTATTTCAAAGATGACATTGCTATGGCATTGAAAAATCTTCCAGCAAATATCATCAATGAGATTCAGGTGTATGACCAGCTTTCTGATTACGCCAAATTGACGGGTTTCGATGACGGCAACACAAAGAAGGCTATCAATATTACAACGAAACGAGGAACTGCCAAAAGTATGTTTGGCAAAGCGACTGCCGGCTACGGAATAGATGACGTGTACAAGTTATACGGTATGTATAATCTGTTCAATAACGATATTCGATGGTCAGTTTTCACCCAATGGAATAATATCAATGAGCAAAATTTCTCTATGATTGACCTACTTAGTTCTACAGGTACAGCGTCAAGCAGTGCGCCAGGCCAGTCACCTTATAGTAAAGGAGCCTCTGATAACAGTTTCCATCCGACTTCATCCGACGACATCTCTTCCATGATGGTTGATGTCAGTGATTATGGCGTAACAAAATCCAAAGCCATCGGTACCAACTATTCAGACGAGTGGGCCGGGCAAAAGATGAAATTCTCAGGTCACTACCTGTTTAACAGTTCTAACAACTATACAGATTATCACATCTTTGACAATTACTTTGGAGAAACTGCTAGCAATAATCTTCAGGACATGAAGGTAAATAATGATAATTTGAATCATCGCTTCAATTCTAAATATGAATATCAGATTAGCAAGAACGATTACCTGATGCTACGACCTGCTATTGCTTATCAGAGTAAGCAGGAAATGGCACGACTGACAGACTGGACTATAGCAAAGACTGATACGTCATTATTGTTAAACCAAGACACATACACTGATCAGTATGTATTTAGCTCCTCTGGAGAAGCAATGTTCATACATAAATTTGACACATTGGGCAGAGCGTTGACAGCTGATGCAAGAGCCTCATATATTCATACTCATGAAGACATAAGTATGGAGTTTGCCAATGTGCAGACAGACGAATCTGCACATCAGAGTACTATGGCAAAGAACACCCAGGAAACTTATACCTATATGTTGTCATACATCCATCCTTTCAACAGACATCACAGAGTTAAACTGGATGCGGGATGGAACAAAACTTACGGCCTGATGCGTAGAAAGACTGAAATGATGGCGAATGGAGCACAAGAGTATTCCGTTGACACATTGTTGAGCGGTTCTACGTGGTCAAATTTCGGGGGTCTTTTGGTAAACGCCTCCTACCTGATGAACTACAAAAAGACAAGCCTTGTTGCAGGTACTGAATTTCAGATGTATGATTTGTATAATGCAAATGACATTTACTACTTCAAACGTAGCTACAAGACTTTCTTACCATACGCCATAATGAGATATAAGATGAGCCGTGGACAATTACTCATTCAATACAAAGCATCTCACAAATATCCTGGGCTTGCTCAGGTTCATGATGCCATTAATAACTCCAATGCTGTGATGGCTATTAGAGGAAGTATCAAGTTGGAGCCTGCATACCAACACAATCTGATGGCACGACTTGTGCTACCTATTTCAAAGAACGGTTCTGTCTTTGTGTTCTTTGCCAATATGGAACAAGCAGATAACTACATTGGTTCTTTACGCTCTCTTGCCAGTGAGAGTTATCTTGAAGAGGGAGAACGCCGTAACACGGAGATATTATCATATAAGAACACTGATGGTTATTTCAGTTGGAGTTCTCTAGTTGCATATGGTGTGCCCTGGAAAGCCATCAGTTCGAACATAAATCTTTCTACAATGGTTAAGTATAGTAAGGTGCCAGGTTATTGGGACAACAACAAGCAATTCACAAACCAATGGAACTGGAGCGGTAACCTGACGGTTGGAAGCAATATCAGCGAGAACGTCGATTTTGTATTTGATGTCAATGGAAAATACAATAGTAGCAAAAATCTCACTTTTGAAGACATGGACATTCATTATTGGTCTCTGTCATACGGCGGTCAATTAAACTGGCAATTTGTATCTGCCTTAAAAGTCGTATTGGAATGTGGCCGTACCAATTATTTCGGTTCTGGAACGTCTCAGTTTAATGCTGTCATCAGTAATGCTGCCTTGGCTTATAAGTTCATGAGAGGGCGTAAGGGTGAGCTTCGCTTCTCTATTAATGACATCTTTAACCAAGATAACAGTTTCTATCAGACAACAACTGAGCTTTATAGGCGAGAGATGACAACAAACATTCTGGGGCGTTATGCAATGATTTCATTTACTTACAACTTAAATACAAACAAATGATGGTACGTATTCTTGCATATATCGTTGTGATGCTCTTCTTGCCAATCGTTCAAATAGTCGCTCAAGAAAAAGACACATTGGCAGCGTTCATTGACAAAAATCCAAATGCTGTGGATTACAATGTGATTTATGAAGGGACAAAACTTAATCTTTCTGCTGATGACAACGACCTGCTCATCAATCTCTCCGTTGCCCACCCGGCTTTACAGATGCGTTTTCTGATGCAGAAAGTATCCCTTTATATAGATCCTACAGGGAAAAAGAGAAAGAAATACGAAGTCATTCTCCCATCAGCGCTTGATGTTAAAGACGAGATAGAGACAGGCACCCGCCCGGAGGGGGAAGCCGTAGAAGACACGAGACCTGACATCAGACCGCTCATTTCCGCCCTCAACAAAAAAGGAGCAGAGTTTCGTCATAGCAGTAGCTTGTCATCACTAGGCTATCAACGGTTTCACGTTGAGATTGACCAGAAGAATGACCTCCTCAATTATTATATGCTAATACCAAAAGATTTGCTGATGCAAGACAAAAAGCTATCAGATAAGTGGGCAGTTGGCATTTTCTCCATTAATGACTTCGCCAACATGCCACCTCCAGAACAGGAAGGTGAAGGAGGAATAATGCCGCCTCCGATGGAAGGTGAGAATCAGCAGGACATCCAAGAACTGATGCAGTCGGATATCCGGTTGTGGGTTAAGTTCTCAATAGATGATGTAAATAATGCAAATTTGAAGAAATGAAAATTATTAGGTTCATTATAGCAACAATGTTTATACTGGCATCAGGCGTGTTGTCAGCTCAGATTTCTGTGCCTGATTCTATAGACATCAAGGCACTTCAAAAGGGTGACAGTATCACTTTCCAACTGATGTCTTATCAGATAGAAACACAACTTACATTCCTGATGCAGGGATTGAACATTACGGTCGTTCAACCCGACACACTGGTGATATCCTTTCCTTCGGCTGCAATGGTCAGAAATAAGGTCAAAAGGCATCCCAATGAAGTCAAAGCGGTATTGGAGATGGAGAGAAAGCGACAGTCAGGTCAAGACAGCATCAATCATGTAGTACGTCCTGACGTGCAACCACTTGTTGCCGCACTGAATGACACGACTGCTACCATTATTTATCAAAGCAAAAACTTCTCTACCCGTAAATATAAGATTGACGTAGACCGTGAGAAGGCTGTTATGACATTTTCATTCGTGGTGCATAAGGGTTATATTTTCACTACTGATGGGTTCGTAACTGTATATTTGTTCTCAGCACCTTCTGCTAGGTCAGACAGAGCAGAATTTGCTGGGAGAAGACTGAGCGAAGAGAATTCACCCCACCCTAATGGGTTAGGAGAAGGAATCCGAAAAGAGGATGTCTCTAAAAGGACATTCAAGAAAAATCTAACTATAAAAGTTGTAGAGGCTGATGAATAATAATAAGCAATATGTCATATTCGATTTGGACGGTACGTTGGTCGACTCTTTCCTAACTGTTGTCAATGCCTGCAAGCGTGTTTTTGCGAACCACGCTCCAACAAAGATGCCAGACAATGACTATTTTAACACCTACCGAACTCAGGATATGGAAAAGATGTTTGTCGAACTGTCAGACATAGCAGGTATGAGTAGAAAAGATTTTCGTACCAGCTATGATGAGCAATATGCTTTAGATTGTATTGCTGGTACAAAACCAATAAAGCGACAATATGAGAGATTAAAAGACGCGAAACGACAAAGATTAGGAATAATTGTGCTGACAAACAAACGCCAGCACATTGCAGAGCAGGTCTGTAGCACACTTTTCCCTAAAGACGAAATAGATATTGTTATAGGTAGAGAAGATGCTCTACCAATAAAGCCTCGGCATGTTTTAATTGATAGATTACGAGCATGTAATATAAATCCAAAAACACAGTGCTTGATGTATTATGGCGATTCTGAAATAGACCATAGAAGTGCGGATTTATTATGTGTTCAATACACGAGCGTATAAGATATTTATATATTAACATTTAACATCACAAAATTATGAAGAGATTTAAAAGTATTTCTATCTTGTTTGCTTCGGCACTCGTCGGTGCAACAATGTTTGTCTCTTGTGGAGGCGATGATGGTCCATCCATCGAGTACACTCTTAGTCAGTCGGAAGTTGTGCTGACGAGTGAAAAAGGTGCATCAACTTCCTTCGGAATAACATTTACTGAAGAGAGTGGCCAATGGGTTGTTACTCAGGTTCCAGAGTTCGTTACTGTCTATCCACAAAGTGGTAGTGGCGCAGGAACTGTAAGAGTAACCGCTGTGGACAACAACAACTCCAAGCAACCATATGAAGGCGTTATCACCGTCGAAGTTGATGGAGCAAAGGTGAAAACTCAGACTATTCGTGTAGTACAGCAGAACCTAACGGATTGTTATGCAGAACCCTCTAATGTGTTGCAAATGAGTGATGGACTGGCATTTAATTGGGAAATCGGTCGTAACACTAAGTACTATTACTGGGGCTGCTATGAGCAGAGTGTCTATAATAAGATGAGTGAGAGCGAAGTACTTAAAAACATTGTGACTGGTAATGTTAGTGATCGTGTACTTCCAGACAATGATGGATTTGCTTGTACATACGATTTGGACGCAAATACCCAATATGTTGTGATAACCGTTAGCTTTGCGGAAGGGGACAGGCAAGGCGACCTTGTTGTGACACCGATTACTACTAAGCCAACTTCAAATCAACCTGAAGCAACCATAAATGACGTATCATATTACACCGATAACTCTAATAATTACTATTATGGGTGGAATATAAAGAAGAATACATATTGCAGTCAATATTATACATATGCTGCGGCCTCACCAGACAATTTCTGGGCATATTATAGATTAGCGGAAGGAACTGGGGTTTTAGTAGCCTGGGCACTTAGAACGGAGATACAAAAAGATGGCCAAGATCATACTACAAGTATTAATAACGGATATTCTTGGTTGCCATTTAATAATGGCCGTGATCAATTCTATGCAGCACAAGTGGAGAGTGGTGTGACCTCTGATTTTAGAGCATTCCCTAATACTGATAAGTATCTTTTAATTCTTACATGGGGAACAAATGCAAGTGGCGAATTATCAGGTGTTATGAAATATGAAGGATACAATTTTACGGGCAATTCTTCAAGTGCAAGGAAGGGAGATCTGCTTAAAGCGAACTCTCATCATAAGTCGTCTGGGACACCTAAGATACTCAATTTGAACACTCAGGATTTTAAATTTACTCGTTTGAAATAGAAAACAATACATTCGGGCGGCATTCTCGCGGCGAATGCTGCCCGAATCTTTTAGAGATATATGAAGAAAGTTATTTCCATCCTCATCATAGTGTTATGGCCATTTGCATTACATGCTCAACTTAGAACAATTGAGCAGGCTAAGCATTTGGCAAACGACTACATAAGACAAAACAAAGGATTTAAAAGTCATGGTTTTACCAGTGAACGCTTAGTTAATAGGAAACTGGATGCAATATCATTTTCCTTTGGGGGTAAAAATGATAATCTTCCTTTTTATGTTCTAACAGATTCTGTTACACCTGCATCTTATGTAATCGTATCTGGAGATGAGCGAATGAAACCTATCTTGGCCTATGGGGAAAACGGGAGATGGGATGAAAAGGACATACCAGATGGACTATATTTTCTACTAGAGAATTACCGAAATCAATACGAATTACTTCAGTCTGATGAAATCTCAAAGGCAACGGTTTCCAGCAAAATATCGATTCCTAATGTGGAACCTATGATTAAAACTACCTGGAGGCAAGAGTACCCATTTAATGCGCTTTGCCCAAGTGACTGTCCTAGTGGTTGTGTTGCGACAGCAATGTCTCAGGTAATGAAATATCACCAATTCCCTATATCTGGAATAGGCTCATTTTCATATATCTCTCATACAAGAAAGCACAGATGTTCATTTGATTTTTCTTCTGCAACATTTGAGTGGGACAAAATGAAAAATAGTTATGCAGCGACGACATTTGGTTCGGAAAACATAGAAGCAATCTCACAGGCGACTTATGCTTGCGGAGTTTCTGTTGGAATGGATTATGACAAAAGCGGCTCAGGGGCATATATGAGCGATGTGCCTTATGCATTAATTCATTTTTTTGGATATAATGACAATGTGTCTTTCCGCGACCGAACTTATTATGACGCAAGTGAATGGTATGAGATGCTTTGTGATGAGTTATCTGCTGGTCGTCCTGTGATTTATGGAGGAGTCGACAGCAAAAATGGAGGACATGCATTTGTCATCGACGGATGTAGTTCAGAGTCAAGAAAGTTTCATGTAAATTGGGGATGGGGAGGAAACTTTGATGATTATTACGAATTAGATGCCTTAGATCCACAGACATATAAGTTTTCGTCTTATCAAGATATGGTGATAAATTTGTCACCACAAATTGTTGGTACTTTTGAAGATGTATTTTATGCAGATAAATTCTCTGTGTCCTCCAAAATTTCTATAGGTAAAAGCGTTGTTTTTACTATTTCAGATGTTTATTGTTTTTCAAGCCAATCCTCATACGTTGTATCTAATGCAAAATTTTATGGCAGAATTGGGGTGGGAATATTTGACAAAAATTTCAACTTTATAAGTAGTATTGATTCAGACTCTATTGAGGGTGTAAATAATTTTTATGGATACACTAAGCTGACTTATAATGCGAAGATTGAGAAAACAATGTTTCCTGAAAACGGAACGTACTACATAGCACCATATGTCAAGGAAAAGAACTCAATTAATCCCACAAGAATTAGAACTTCTGGCGGTAAGGCTGACTATATTGTTCTTACTGTTGATGATGATGGCATTCAGGGCGATGGGGAAAACGAGGAGCCTATAGAAATTGTCTCAGAGTGGAGTGAAGATTTTGAGGGAATGTCTATCCCGAAAAACTGGAAACAGGAGGTTGAATTGGGAGTAAGCGAATGGACAGCTCGCTATGTTCTTATGGCATCAGAAGAACTTCCTGCCGCAGCGCATGGTAAAGGATATGTCTATATAAACTATGCTACTGGTTTGGATTTGTTTAATTCTCGAACAGTGACACGTCTAATTACTCCTATTGTATCATTGGACAACAACAACAAATATAACTTGTCCTTCCAATACCGAAAACAGTCTACCATGCCAGAATCAACAGATATCCTAACATTATATTACAAAGATGAAAATAGTTGGAAAACTTTAGCAGAAGTTCCCGTTAATAACCAAGGTGATTGGCGGCGAGTAGCAGTGGAACTTCCTCTTTTGGAAAATTTGCAATTAGCATTTGAAGGAAGTCCAGCTAGAGGTTCTTCTATATTTCTCGATGACATAAGAGTTTATGATCGTAAGAACGAGCCTTCTTCTGCTATACAATCAATAACTGATTTTCAATCAAGAACATGTCATTTATACAATATGTCGGGTATTCTCATTGGCAAATGTACTTATGCAGATATTGACAAACTAAATTTGCACCACGGGACATACATTTTGTTAACTCCTGACAAAAAAGCCACAAAAATCCAAATAAAGTAACAATGAAAAAGGTATTATTATATTTAACGTTGCTGACATTGTCTATTTCTTGTTCGAGCAATGATGATGAATTGTCAATGAAAAATGACGAGATTGTAAGTGCTGTCGATACTTTAGCCATCAAACCATATAGTTATGATGTCACAATGTCGGGGATTACATTGGTGTATCATATAAGTGGAGCTTCAATTGTTGAAGTTTTATACAAAGAACAGTCTTCGACAATTTGGAATAAGGCTAATGCAGAGAATGCCGATGGCGTTCTTACCGTAGTTTTAACAGATTTGCGTCAACGTTCATATTATAATATCCTTGTAATAGTACACAACGAATCGGGAGAATCTGTTACTGATACGCAAATAATTCAATTCGACTATGAGGCTGTTAGAGGAACTTACTTTATGCAACCTTATCTGATATGGGGAACTCCTTTGGTAAACACAAAGAAAGCGTTGACAGATGCGGGAAACATAATAGATAACGAAAGTATCGTTGGCGGAGATTATATTATTGAATGTAGGTTTAAGTATAAAGAGTTAAAAACAGAGTACATATTTGACACAGAGCAGAAATTAAAGGAGGTTATTATATATTTTGAAAGAGACAGAGCCTCCGTTGAGGAGTTGAGACGTTTTATAAGCAATGCTCTTGGATATCTTGCATACGGCAACATACATGTAATCATGAATGAGAAGGAATATACCTTTCCACTATATAAAACGTCCGAAGGTTCTTCCTACGTCTTTATCTATGAGGTAGACAACTCAACAGTTGTTGATTACATTAGTTCGTCAAATATCGATTTATCTGAAAAAATTATCAAATAACATTATCATTATGAGAAAAAGTAAGAATATATCATTCACTGTGCTTTTTTCGAGCATACTATTATGCATATTCTTTTCAGTGAATACGACATCTTGTATTAAGGATGCAGATAATGAAGCCCCAGAACAGCCTCAAAAACCTGATACAGTAGTTGTAAATGTAGATTCTACCAAAGTCGTTGCAGATTCTATTTTCAAGGCTACATTGTCGTATTTTACGGGAGAATGGATGGCTGAGTATGTCGGCTATGACCCTATGCAAGAAGGGAACAGTGCGATAAGACGTCTTGTAAGTTTCTACTCTGAAGGATTCTACGACAGTCATGTACAAGGTTTCAATGGAATTCAGCAAGACAGCACTGCTGTATACAGGGAGTTTGAACATGAGCATGGAACATACTCATTCGATGTGGAAAAGCAATTGATGACATACCATGTAGAATATGATTCTTTGCTGAATTTCTTTACAGACAAACTTGAGTATAATGCGGGTAAAGTCGTGCAAGGCATTGGTATCCAAAAAGAATATAACGAGATTATTAGGTTTTCTTTGGAAAAAGAAGGAAAGAGAGACTGGATTCGAGTAGATGATAATTTAAGATCAACTGAAGATCATTCCAGCAAGTTGGTATATATAATGAAGAATCAGTAACTATGATGAATCGCTCGCATAAAGTTCTTTGGGGAATAATTGTTTTATTTCTGTCCGCAACAAATGTTAGCGGACAGGTGCTTTCCCACGATATTTGGGAAGAGAAAACCCAATTGTCACTAAAGGTGTCACAGTTGTTTTATGAACTTAATGTTGGAGTGAATGTAAGTCCACAAAGAAAGACTTCGGATTTCCTCTATTTTGCTTTTGGCTATGGTAGACCGACAAAGAAAAATGCATGGCGGAAGTTCTTACCGGAAAAGGACATGCCCGAAACACTCACAAAGCAGCAGCAGGAAATCTTTAGCAGGAGTGGCATGGATGACCTGTATGGTGGGAAAATTGGTATTGGATGGAATCACTGGTTCAATCATATTGTTGGTTTTTATCTTCAGGCAAGTTGGGGCTTTATTGCCGATTTGTCGACTGGCGACGATTTGCCAGATGAAATAGTATCAAAGCTTGAAAGTGCTGAGTCGAAGAGTACTTTCATTTATAACACAGTTCCTATGGAGGCGGGACTGACGCTCAATTTATGGAAGCACTACAATGTTCAAGGTGGTGTGACCTATATGTGGAAAGAAATACCATTGTTTACTTTCGGTGTCGGATATACATTCTAAAGGCATGAGGACAAGAAACAATAATAAAGGTATGCCAATAACTCTTAGAGGTGCTCTCTGTGTCTTTTTGACTTTGTTTTGTTCATTGGCTATGATAGCAGGTGATAAAGTAAAACCCTACAAGGGATATACAGGTACTGTCCATCAGTTTGGTTTTGTCGGTGGAATATATAATACCGCAAATCCCAATTACTCAGCAGATGACCAGACCCAAACCTACCATGACTATGGTTTAGGAGCATCCTATACTATGCATGACTATGTGACTAGACAATTTACTTTTGACCTGACAACTTCTGTCACTGTCATTACGGCTAAATCGCTTGAAGTGGAAGGTATTGACGATAGCAGACAGAAAATTGTCTGGTCCGTGGAAGGCAGATTCTATCTTGGACCATCAGAAGACTTTCAAGCATATATAGGTACAGGATTGCAATGGAATATGCTTGAAAAAACAACAGGTGAATATGATATTATTTCAGGAGATATTCCAAGTAAAACAATTCATCAGTTAAGCGGCAACACCTCTGCTGGGCTGAATTTCTTCGGTCCTCAGAACTATATGTTCCATCTAAATATTGGGGCAAAATTCCATTATTGTATTACAGACAATGATAATACTGAGACAGAAAGTAGTCTCGTTGATTTGGCCAAAGACCGCAGTTGTATTATCCTCAATGGTGGTATCACAATAGATATTGACCGGAAAAAGAATGCCTGTTTGATGCTCAACTACGAATATCCTCTCGGCACGCCGAAATCGCGCTATCAAGGTGGCAGTGGAAGTTTTTGGAAAAGGACACAGACCATTTCGCTAGGTCTGATGTTCCATATTGGAGGAACAAGAAAATAAAAATTGATTATGAAAGTGTCTTTTTATCATTGGTATAACAAATTGCTGAATGCAATGCTCATCCTACTGGGATTTAGTGCAAGTGCTGGTTTTACGGCATGTATGTATGGTGTTGAGTATGGGCCTGATCCGAATTATATGGAAATAAATCCAAGAAATGTACATTTGGGGTTTGAAACTGGCGAAAAGGCATCAATTGAAGTTTCGACGAACGATGAAAAATGGTATATCCCCAACATTAACGGAGACTTATATGATTTTTTCACGGTATCACCCATAGAAGGAAAGAATAAAGAAGTGATTACAATAACTTCCAAGACATGGAACAGTTCTCGTCATTCAAGAGATGGCCACTTCGATATTATGTCGGCGAATAACTCAATGACTGTGTACGTTGTTCAAGACGGAACTCCTGATTTAAAAGAAATCACGGATTCAGTCTATATACCTAGTTTGTCAGATTTACAACATAATTGGGCAACAGAATACGAGGGATGGGATGTGAATCAAGAAAAATCTGTATCTATTAAGAAATTCCTTACCTTAAACAAAGACCTAACTTACACAAATATTATTAAGGGAAGATTTCGTGAGCAAGGAGAGAATAAGTATAGTTATGACATAGATCTAGAGCATGAACAAGGTACATATTCCTATGATGAAAAGACTTCAATTATCACCTTTATGGTAAAAACGGACTCCATTTTGGATTTCAAGACACAGGTATTGGAAGGTTATTCTAAAAAGAAGTATTTCGAAAACGAGGTCGATTTCTACACAGAAAGAGTAACTTTTACAAAGAAAATAGATGGTGAAAGAAGATGGATTGCCGTTGATAATTATATTCGAACGTCAGCAACACGCCTTCCAGTAACTTATGTAATGAACATATTTAAAGGTGACAACTACTACAGACAATAAAAATTGGGATTGTATGAAAAAGATAGTTATATGTTGGTACAACTACCTGCTGTCAAGCCTGCTATGGGGGTTGGAATTCGGCTTGATGGGATGTACAGAACAGGGGGACGAGTATGGACCAGAACCTGTGATGTATGGCCCAGATCCTCTACCAACTAATCTTCTGGCAGACTCAGGTTATATTGTAAACCTATCAGCAATCCAAAAAGTGTGGGCAGGGGAGTATGAAGGTTGGGACAATAATCAACAAAAAGTAACAAGGATAAGACGACAGTTGACTTTGATGCCTAACGATACTTATACCAACATCATTCAAGGTGTTATGAAAGAATCTGGCAAGTCGGAGTATATTGATTTCGAATATGAAGAAGGTGTCTATTATTATAATACTCAAAGCGGAACTATTACATATACCGTAAGTGCAGATTCAGTATTGGACTACAGAACACAGAAGATGGATGGGTACAAAGGAAAGAAATATTATGACCATATAGATGGAAACTACACAGAGAAAGTCTTATTCTCTGTAGAACATGATGGGATACGCAGTTGGATAACAACAGATACTTACTTGTATTCACTGACAAACAAGAACCAGAATGTGGTTTACCATATGGATATTCTTCAAGGTGAACCATATGTGCATAAATAAAAAGGTATAATATGAAATCATGAACCCAACTCCACTGACATTACGACGCAAAATAGCTCTGGAACTATGGCGGCAGCGACAACAGAACCTGCTGCGGGAGCACCCATTGAGACAACTCTTCTGGGAGTGTACGCTACGCTGCAATTTGCATTGTCGCCATTGCGGCAGTGACTGCAAGGTGCAGGCAGGGCAACAGGACATGCCGAAGGAGGATTTCTTCCGTGTTTTGGACAGCGTAGCCAGAAAATGCGACCCACATAAAGTGTTTGTGGTCATCAGTGGTGGTGAGCCACTGATGCGGAACGACCTTGAAGAAGTGTGTGCTGAGATATATTCTAAAGGCTTTCCCTGGGGCATGGTAACGAATGGGCTATACCTGTCCCCTCAGAGGTTTGTTGGACTGCTGAAGGCTGGACTACATTCCATTACCATTAGTCTTGATGGTTTGGAAAATGAGCATAATTGGATGCGTGGACATAAGGATAGTTTCAAACGTGTTGACCAGGCTATCTCTTTGTTAATACAGGTGCCACAACTGACTTTTGATATTGTGACTTGTGTCAATCGCCGCAATTACTCAAAACTGAACGAAATTAAGGAATACCTTATCAGCAAAGGTGTAAAACGGTGGAGAGTGTTTTCTGTATTTCCTGTCGGCAGGGCAGCAAACGACCCTGATATGAAACTGACTAATGAAGAATTTCGGGGCATCTTTGAATTCATAAAAGTGACGAGAAAAGAAGGACGTATTCATTGTAACTATGGCTGTGAAGGGTTCCTTGGCAATTACGAAGGTGATGTGAGAGACTATTTCTTCGGCTGCCAAGCGGGTGTTTCTGTTGGTTCAGTGCTTATTGATGGCTCAATTTCTGCTTGCACAAGTATTCGTGGAGATTACAAACAAGGTAATATTTACGAGAATGACTTTATGGATGTATGGGAAAACCGTTTCCTGCCCTATCGTAATCGCGAGTGGATGAAACAAGACGATTGTGCCGAGTGTAAGTATTGGCGGTATTGCCGTGGAAATGGCATACATCTTCGTGATAGTGATGGAAAGTTGTTATTATGCCATTTGAAAAGACTTACAAAAAATTCAAGTAAACGAGAAGAATGAGAACAGGTTTAATGACAATAATAATGATGATTATGAGCATATTAGAACCGACAACTGTTATTGGTCAAGATGTGAACAATAAGAAAATCATCCATGTGCCGAAAATCGGTATTTTGGTGGCAATGGAAAAGGAGTACAACCTCCTGAAGGATATTGCCATCAACGACCAAGTTGTCATTAGGCAGTGCGGCATAGGCAAGGTTAATGCAGCAATGGCATGTGTTGAGATGATTCGTGAACAGCATCCTGACATTGTACTTACATTGGGATGCGCTGGTGGAAATGGTAGCGAGTTATCTTTGGGCGATGTAATTGTGAGTACTGAAATAGCTTATCATGACGTATATTGTGGAGAGGATGTATTATATGGTCAAGTTCAAGGCATGCCTACACGTTATGAAAGTCCAAAATGGCTTATTGAGAAAGCATGCAAGATAAACGAACGTGTTGTTCCTGGCTTGATTGTGTCAGGTGATTGGTTTGTTGACTCCAAACAGAAAATGTCCGAAATATTAGGCCATTTCCCAAATGCGATAGCCATAGATATGGAGTCGGCTGCTATAGCCCAAGTATGCTACAAATATCAGATTCCTTTTGTTTCACTTCGTATCATCAGTGATATACCAATGTCGGATGAGCATGCCTATCAGTACGCTGGATTCTGGAACACCGTCTCGGAGAAAACATTCAGTATTGCAAATGAATTCGTAAAACAAATAACAACAGGGAAGAAATGAAATATTTATTTACATCAGAATCGGTCAGTGAGGGACATCCGGATAAGGTGGCCGACCAGATATCGGATGCCATCCTCGACCAGTTGCTTGCCTACGACCCACAATCGAAGGTGGCTTGTGAGACACTTGTCACTACAGGTCAGGTGGTGATTGCAGGTGAAGTGAAGTCAAAGGCATACGTGGACTTACAGGATGTTGTCCGACGTACTATTAGTCGTATCGGCTATACAAAAGCGGAATATCGCTTCGAAGCCGAAAGCTGTGGGGTGCTGAGTGCGCTGCACGAGCAGAGTCCAGACATCAACCGTGGCGTGGAACGTGAAGAACCTATGGAACAAGGGGCAGGTGATCAAGGCATGATGTTTGGCTATGCCACCAACGAGACGGAGAACTATATGCCGCTGCCACTCTATCTTAGCCATCGTATTCTTCGTGTTTTGGCAAATCTTAGACGTGAGAGTAAGTTGATGCCTTATCTGCGCCCTGATGCCAAGAGTCAGGTTACAGTAGAATATGAAGACAATCATCCTATACGTATTGACACAATTGTAGTGTCCACGCAGCATGATGAGTTCGATACCGACGAAAAAATGCAAAAGAAAATCAAGGAAGATGTCATCAATATATTGATTCCTCAAGTTGTGGGGTCTATTCCCAGTGAGGAAATCAAAAATCTATTTACCGACAAGATTTCTTATCACATCAATCCGACAGGTAAGTTTGTCATTGGTGGTCCTCATGGTGATACAGGACTGACGGGACGCAAAATCATTGTAGACACTTACGGTGGGAAAGGAGCCCATGGCGGCGGAGCATTCTCTGGGAAAGACCCGTCAAAGGTTGATCGTTCTGCAGCATATGCAGCACGACATATTGCCAAAAATATGGTTGCTGCTGGTGTGTGCGATGAAATGCTGGTGCAATTGAGTTATGCCATTGGTGTGGCTGAACCAGTTAATATCTATGTCAACACATATAGTTCAAACCACACAAAATTTTCAGATGAAGAACTTGCCCGCATCATTCCTGAGTTGTTTGATTGCCGTCCTAAGGCCATTGAGGAACGGCTAAAGCTTCGACTCCCTATATACGAAGAAACGGCTTCCTACGGCCACATGGGAAGAAGACCTCGACATATAATAAAACACTTTCACAATCAATATGAGGGTGACAAATATTTAGAGGTAGAACTCTTTACATGGGAAAAACTAGATTACGTTGAACTTATTAAGGATGAACTTGGATTATGAAGAATTTTATATTTACTATTTTGGGGGTGCTTTGGATAATGACAGTGCAGGCCCAACCACGCCCATTTGAACCCGACCCATCTTTTGTGCCATCCTTAGAATTTATGCAGAAATCGTGGAGTGGCGAATATGATGGACTTGAACCCAATTCTAAAATGATTTTGTCAATATCCAGAACATTGGTCCTTAACAAAGACCTTACTTACACAAATGAAGTGAAAGGACATGTTAAAGAGCAATCAGAAGAAGTGATATTGCGATATGAAAAGGGTACTTATCAATATAATGAGAATAATTGTACTGTCACTTATTCGATAGATACAGACTCAACACTTGACATCAATATTCTGCTAAAAGGAGAAGAACTTTCATATGCAGTTAACCACTATTCAGAAGAGGGAACAGTAAAAACAAGTATAGAAGAAGTTCTATTTACTCGCGCTACCAGTGACGATACCAGGCAATGGATTTTGTTTGACCCACTATTGATGTCGCCTATTGACTCTCGCCAAAAAGCTGTATATGTAATGACTGGCAAGCCTCTTGAAGTGTCTGCCATTTCGCCTCTTAAGTTAGACATCAAAAACGATGATCATAGCATCTATACACTGGACGGGAGAAAGATTTCAAGGAAAAACAAGGGCGTATATATTATCAACGGGAAAAAAGTTTTATCAAATTAAGGTATTGTTTTCCATATATAGATTTTTATACAGGAGATTAATTGATTTTGAGCAAACGATTATCGAAGAGCATTCCTAGCAAGATAGTCATATTCATGTAAAATCCAGTATAGCCATAACAGTAATCGACGAAGTATAGGTAGCACCACTGCAACAGTATGACAACTGCAACTACAGTCTGGTATGATTGTAGTTGCTGTTGTCTATAGTGAAAATGGTACTACTTGTACTTCCTTGAATGCTTACCATTAATCAGGTATGCAAATTGCTGAAATACACAGAAAACTGTTGCCTTATCTCAAAAACTGCACTGCCAACGGCATATAAAATCCAGAACCACATTGTAAATTCGCTGGAATTTATTACCTTTGTCGGCTCAATTCAAAAAGTGAGTATAAAAGGTAAGAAGATTGTATGAAACATATAGACTCTTTGACGCTGTTGCGTCTGAAGATAATAGGCGGGTATATCTCACTTATAGCCCTTTTTGTCATCGCTTCCGTGATTGTTGTATGCAAGAGCGGTGGCTTGGAAGAAAACAGTGAGAGATACAGGGAGAACATAGAGCGACGTTCACTTTCGGAAGGGGCCTTCCTGCAACTTTTCGACTTGACACAATTAGGAGGTCAGGCTGCAATTTGGGACAGCACAAGGATTGCAGCCTACGAAAAGAAAGAGAAAAGTATCATGATGACTCTCGACTCCATGACAATGACAATCCCTGATACAGCACAGGTGAGACGTGTCAGGGAAATCAAGCAGTTGGTCAGCGAAAAGAAAGGCTACCTGCTGGCCATCCATCATGACTTGGAACAACTGAGGGACGTGAGCGGTCTGATGCAGCAGAAAATGCCGCAGATTATTCAGCAAGCCAACCGTGCCAACCAACGACTGACGGATGAGGTCAGCGAGAACCTGAAGGAGAACCGTCATAAGACCACAGGTATGTTCGGCTGGCTGAAAAGCAAGAGGAAAGCAAATGCGGAAACAGAGGTAGAAAACCAGCAAGCCTTGAACCGAGCCAGACATCAGACAGACAGGATCTTGACATCATTAGTATCAGACATTCAGCAGTCACAGGAAAATAGTGCAAACCAACTGTTCCTGCACATGGATGACCTTGTCAGGAAAGAAAGCCAACTCAATGAGAAGATAACCCAACTCGCAAGCGAGTTCAATGCAGAAGATTCGCAGATGCGGAAGTTAGGCTCTGCACACCTCATGACCCATCAACGAGAGACATTGCATCTGGTGATGTGGTTTGGTTTTGCGGCATTTCTTCTTGCCATCCTATCCTATTGGCTGTTTCATCGTGATGCAAACCAACGTCACAAGAATCAAGTCCTGCTCGAACAGAGCAACCGGCATAATGAGGAACTGCTTACCTTGCGCCAAAATATGATGCTGACCGTCAGCCACGATCTCCGTTCGCCATTGACATCCATCATGGGATATGCTGACCTGATAGCAGAAACCACTAAGGATGAGAAGTGCAAGCAGTATGAAGAGGCAATCAAGCAATCTTCAGACAGGATGCTGACATTGTTGAATACGCTATTGAGCTACTATCGCCTTGACACTGGTAAGGAAGAGGTGGAGATGGTGCCGTTCAGGGTGAAGGATGTGCTGAGTTCATTGCTGGTTGAATATGAGCCGATAGCAGAGATGAAGAGTGTCAAAATTGAAAGCTCATTCACTGGTGATGACACCGTGGTCATGGGTGACCGGAAGAGAACCCTGCAAATTTCCAGCAACATTTTGTCGAATGCCATCAAGTTCACCAAGAAAGGCACTGTCAAAGTCGCTATTGCGTATGAGGCCAATACCATGACTATCAAGATTCATGATACGGGAACAGGCATGAGCGAAGAACAGTTGAAACGTATTTTTGCTCCATTTAGCCGACTGGAGAATGCCGATACACAGGAGGGCTTTGGCCTCGGACTGAGTATCGCCAAGGCACTTGCGGAACTGTTGGGAGGACGAATAGACGTGGAGAGTTATGTCGGTTTCGGCAGTCAGTTTACCGTCACCATTCCTGTTGTCGAGGGCGACGAGGAAATCCTGCAACTGGCAGACAAGAGTACTGCGATACTTCCCGAAGGACTGCGCATAGCCGTCGTGGATGATGACGTGACCGTTCTGAGGATGACCGTTGAAATGCTTACCAAGAAGAATGTCCAGGCTGTCGGCTGTCCTACCGTGGACGACCTCTTTGACAGAATGCGACAGAGCGACTATGACCTTATCATCACCGACATTAAACTGGGTGGCATCAGTGGCTTCGACCTGCTGGAACTGCTGCGTGATGCCAACATAGGCAACTCCAAGACTATCCCAATGCTTGCCATGACAGGCAGGACAGAGCGAAGTGCCGAGGACTTCATCGAGGCAGGTTTCAGCGGTTGCCTGTTAAAGCCGTTCTCATACGCGGAACTGACTCAGGCTATAGCCAATAGTGTGAAGGAAGATGCGACATTCAAGATACCGAAGGCCGATTTCACGACGCTGTTACAGGGAGAGGATGACGTGAATGGTATGCTCACCCTTCTCATAGAACAGACAGAGGCCGAAATCCACGAACTGAAGTCAGCATTGGAAACAGGAGATATGCAGACTATCTCGTTCCTTCAGCATAAATTGGAGTCCCGCTGGGAACTTCTTGGCATTGTAAAGCCTATGCTGAAACTCCGTGATGCCCTGAAAGGCAAGGAGGATGTGGACACAGCTGTTGACGAAGTGGTAAAGACTGCCGAGCAACTTATCGAACAGGCCAAGGATAAGATGGAAGGAGGTAAGGCATGAATAGATATAAAGTCCTGATTGTAGAGGATGACGATGTAATGCTTCGCCTTGCCAGGAACTGGATGCTGGATGCCAAGATGCAGACCGACAGTGCCCAAAAGGTAAGTGAGGCATTGAAACTGATAGCCGCAAACGAATATGATGCCATCGTCTGCGACCTGCTGCTTCCCGACGGTCATGGCACCAAGATCCTTGAAAAACTGAATGAGAAACGGACTCCGACTCCCTTTGTGATGATGACCAAGGTGACGGATGCACCGTTGGCAGTGAATGCCATGAAGATGGGTGCTGCCGACTATCTTATCAAACCCGTCCATGACATACAACTGGTAGATGCAGTACAGAATGCCATCCGAAACTCACCCCCGAAACAGAAAGGCCGTATCATCTATGAAAGACAAAGCCCGGCATACCAGAAAATGATGCGCCGTGTCAAGTTGTTCGCAACCACGGAATCGACGGTGCTAATATACGGTGAGAGCGGAGCGGGAAAGGAGCATATAGCAAAAGAAATCCACTATATGAGCCACCGTAAGGACAAGCCATACATAGCAAAGGACTGTGCTGCGATACATACAGATACAGCCATGTCGATTTTGTTCGGGCACGTCAAGGGTGCCTTTACGGGAGCGATGGAAGAAACGACTGGTCTCATTCAGAGTGCCGAAGGCGGTACGCTGTTCCTTGACGAAATAGAGAACTTACCAATGGCGGTGCAGAAGATGTTACTCAGGGTGCTGGAAGAAAGAGTGTACCAGAAGATGGGTAGTAACAAGGACATCCGCTGTAATATCCGATTAGTCGTAGCCTCCAATGAGAATCTTCGTGAAAAGGTGAACAAGGGCGAGTTCCGTAAGGATTTGCTGGCCCGTATCAATGAGTTCCCTATTGAGGTGCCATCATTGAGATTCTGCCGTGAGG
>ERZ842401.1580-NODE-1580-length-32242-cov-8.745860_pt1 | contig 32242 bp, 18 predicted proteins | sample MGYA00521270_ERZ842401 | MGnify/ENA primary metagenome ERZ842401 (study PRJEB31892, sample SAMEA3878208) | bioreactor metagenome | biome: Moose rumen | place: Sweden | collected 2011-10 | study: EMG produced TPA metagenomics assembly of the PRJEB12797 data set...
CATTTCGTGCTTTAGTCATACCTGCACACCCGCACTAAAGCACACTTTCGCCCTTCCAGGCCACATTTCGTGCTTTAGCCATACCCGCACACCCGCTTTAAAGCACACTTATGCCCTTCCAGGGCCCATTTCGTGCTTTAGTCATACCTGCCCACCCGCCCTAAAGCACACTTTCGCCCTTCCAGGCCGCATTTCGTGCTTTAGTCATACCTGCACACCTGCTCTAAAGTACACTTTGGCTCTTCCAAGCCACATTCCGTGCTTTAGCCACACCTGCACACCCGCCCTAAAGCACACTTTCGCCTTCCCAGGCCATATTTCGTGCTTTAAGGAGCTATGCAGTAAGTAGGTTGTAATTATTTCATAGTACCGTTGTGGTGCTAAGGTTTCAAAGATTATTTTAGAGGCGGTATCTCTTTCTCCGTCTTCATATTATATAAAAAAAAGAGAGTGACCAAGTCACCCTCTTTGTCCAACCAGCCGTCTGTTACTGGCGGGAAACCACCTTGACGGGACCCAGCAGACCGGCGGGGAGGATGGCCTGGCCGGGCTGAACGCTGCGGGGAGAGTCTGTAAAAGCGATCTTTTCGGGGCAGTCGGGCTGCAGGTCGCCTACCAGGCGGTTCACCCACAGGTTGGCCACTTTCACCTCCACGGCATTCTCTCCTTCGCGTGCGGCGGCAGAGATGTCCACCCGGTAAGGCTCTTTCCAGGCACGGCCGCAATACTGGCCGTTCACCCAGACTTCGGCCATGTAGTTGACTTCTCCAAGGTCGAGGTACACTTCTCCGTCGGCCTTTGGAAGGGTGACGGTGGTATTGTACGAGGCGATTCCGGAGAAATACCGGATGCCGAACTCTTCGGATTCCGTAAGAGAGCGGAGGGTCTGGAATGTGGCCTGGGCGGGGGCTCCGCGGCGTTCCTGGAACTTGACGGTCCAGGGCCCGTTTACCGGGGCGAGATCCCTTTCCGATATGGCCGGGAGGGTTTCGGCAGCCTTGCCCTTTCCGGCAAATACCACGAACAGGGCGTCATTGGGAACCAGGTGCAGTTCCACGGTGGTCCATTCGCCGTCCACCTTGTAGGATGCCTCTTCCACCTTGCCGGTGTCCGGATGCCAGACAGAAGGCTTCAGACCGGCCGTGTGGAAGGCCAGCGATACGGTTTCGCTCTTTTCGGTGAGCGGCTTGTTGATCCAGTAGATTTCGGCCCCCTTCAGGGTACGGTGCAGGAAACGGTAAGAGTCGTCAATCTTCACGTCAGGCTGGACGCCTGCCTTGTTCAGGAATTCTTGTAAAGAGGTGGTTTCCACTACGTTGCTGCGACCGCTCTCATAGATCTCCTCCACAAGGGAGACGAACTCGGCGGTATCGTCGGAGAGGGAGGCGGGTGCTACAGGCCGTATGCCGCCGATCCAGGCACCGTCACTAGCCAAAGCGGCCAGTTTCCGGAGCACCGGAAGGGACACGCGGTCCATGTTGCGGTCCATCCATACAACCTTATACTCGGTGCCGCTCTTGGAACTGAGTTTTCCCTTGTTGCTCACAATCTGGTTCAGCAGGGCGTCCTCGCCGCAATAATCCCACTGGTAACCGGCGGGAATCCGGGGAGCGGTCTGGGCGTAGCCGAATTCGAAGGTGATATTGGTGTCTTCCCCGTAGTAGTAGAGGATGTCGGCCACATTCTTTCCGGCCTGCAACATGAAGCAGGAGCGGGACATGTAGTCTACCCACGAACCGGCCATCGGGGCCCAGGTGTCGTGACGGTTGAACCACTGTCCGATGCCGGAGAGCGACATGCCCGGGACCAGTTCGTCGGAAGGCTGGTGGGCACTCTCGTGGATGACGAAGCGATTGATGCCGCTGGACATCTCCATGTCGGCAATCTCCTTCAGGTTGCCGGGATAGAAGGAATAGGCGCCGCCGGCGGCCGTCATGGACTCTGCCGCGGCTACGTTCTGGCCGTAGAGGTGGGCAACGGAGGAGGATTCCTTGTCATCGGCCTTGTACATGCTCCGGTTGAAGTGACCGGCCACATCCACGTCGTAGGCAATCCAGGGGGCGTTCACCCACATGGCGCTCATGGGAATTTCGGCCTTCTTCTTGATGTCCATGCCGTCGCCGGGATAGACGCGGCCGTTTTCGTGCGACTCTGTGTAGCGGCCTTTCATGCCGTATTCCTTGATGGCGATTTCGGACAGGCGTTCGTAATTCTCGGTAAACAGTTCGCTGAGGGTCTTTCTCCAGTCGAAGAGGAACTGGTCGCTCTCTTCGGCCGAACCGATAATCTCGCCGGCGAGGGCCGGCAGCCAGGTATGCAGGTCATACCCCCTTCTGGAGGCGAACTGCTCGAACATCTTGGGGGTCCAGGTCTCGATGCCGGCCTCGTAGGAGTCCGTGAGCACGTACTGGATGCCATGCTGGCCGATCATGCCGCCGGAAGCTTCCTTGTACATGTCCAGGTAATTGTGGAAGAAGCGCGTCCAGGCATCCGGGTCCAGTTTGTCCACTTCCAGGCCGGTGGCCTCCGCCGGAGCGGGATGGTTCTGCTTGCCGGTGAGGGACCAGCCGAAGCGGTAGATCTTCCAACGGCCTTCCGGGGCGTTCCAAGACAGTTTTCCGTCTTTCACGTTGGCCGTGATGTCAATGACGTCCGCCCGTGAGGGGAAGGCTTCTCCGGTGACAGGGGTGGCTTTGGCGGCGAAATGGCCGGCCGCCTCCGAGAATCCGGCCTTTTCCTCGGCCTGGTGGATACGGGAATAGGGCAGCAGTTCCAGTTCTGCAATCTGGGTGAATTTAGGGGCGGGAGCGGTGCCGCCGAAGCCCCAGTTGCTGACGCGGGGCTGCGGGTTGGGATAGATGACCCGGAAATAGCGGGCCGATGTGGCGGGAACGGCTACCGTGCTCTGCGAAACGCCTTCGGCAGCCTCCAGGTCACAGACCTTGGTGAAGGATTTCCCGTCCTGGCTCTCTTCCAGGGACAGCCTGCTGCCGCCTGCATAGCGGACGCCGCAGATGGTGACGGGCTCCGGGAACTGGTACTGGATCCACGCATGGCCGGCCTTGGGATCGGCCGGGAGGCTGAATCCGTTTACGATGTCCTCGTCTGTGAGAAGGGCGAGGGTGGGAGCACCGCCGCTGGCCGATACCCTGGCGCCCAGTTCCTGGAGGGTCTTGCGGCCCTCCGGCTGGCGGACGGCTATGACGGCGATGTCTTCATAGTGCTGATGCGCGCCAGCCTCCACGATATTCACCGAACTGTTGTTCTGGCCCAGGTTCTGGAAGGTTCCGGTAGCGGTAAATGCCTCAGGCAGGGGAATGTCTACTTGTCCGCCGTCCACCAGTGCCGTGCGCCATACAAGCTTTTTCATGGCATCTTCGGGTTTGACCCAGGGGCCGCCGGTGGAGGACCAGCCGGGAGAACTGGCAATGGCCACTTCCAGGTTCAGGGAATCGGCCGCCTTCATGGCGTGTCGGAAAGCATCTTTCCAGCCGGGAGTCATGTACACCAGGCGTTCGTCCACGACCACCGGCGAATTCATGGCGGCGTCAAAGGTCTGGAAGCCGCCCAGTCCGATCCGGTGGAACCACTCGATATCTTTCTGGATACCGTCCTTGGTGATGTTGCCGTTCATCCAGTGCCACCATACGCGGGTACGGGCGCTTTGGGGCGGGTTGGCCCAGCCTTCTTCCAATTGCTTCAGCGCAGCGGAGGAATCGCCGGAACCGCTGCAGGCGGAGAGTGCCAGCACTGCAGCCAGGAGGGTAAGGATCCTTTTCATATGGCTTAGTCGATGAATTTTACAGCTTTCATGAAATGATACAGGAGGTCGATCCACTCGTTCCACTCCTTGCCGTTGTACAGGAGGCCTTCGCCATGGTTGGCGTCGGTGATGAAGTGGAGTTCGGCCGGCAGATGGGCTGCCTGGAATTCCTTATAAAGGGCGAAGAAATTGTCCGGAGGGAACAGGTCGAATTCCGGACCGCAGATGAAAGTGGGCACGGGATGCTCCGGAAGCCCCATGCCGGAGGTGCCATAGATGGGGGCTGCGAGGTTGGGGCGGCTCTCGTCGTCGTTGATATACATGACATCGGAGGTGAGCATTCCTCCGGCGGAGAAGCCCATCAGGGCAATCTTCTGCGGGTCGATGCCCAGTTCCTCCGCATGGGCGCGGACATAGCGCACCGCCTGCCGGCCGTCGTCGCCCTGGATGGTAGGCTCCTGCTTCTGGAGGGGACGTTCCTGCACCCTGGGGGCAGGGGACGCGCCCTGGGTCCTCTCCTGACCCATTTCTGCAAAGCTGAACATGCGGCCGAAGAAATCTCTCAGGCTTTTGTTGATTTCCTCCTCATTGTTTCCCATGAAGTTGGTGCGGTACTTGAGGATGATGCCGGTGATGCCCCTGCGCTGGAACCACTCGGCCACGTTGATGCCTTCTTCCTGCCAGGTCAGGTACATGTTTCCTCCGCCGGGCGCAATGATGACGGCCGCACCCGTGTCGATGGCCTTTTCCGGCTTGTACACGGTGATGGTGGGTTCGGTTACGTTGTACACCATCGGATGGCCGGTCTGGGCGTTGGGAAGGGTCAGCTCAGGGTAGGTGAGACCTTCGGCCCCGGGGGCCGGCCCGTCGTAGATCCTGTAAACCTGCTGGGCGCTCAGGGAAAGCGTGCAGGCGACAGAAAAGAGGGTAAGGATGATTCTTTTCATGGTTGGTTTTATTGATTTTTACAAAATTAGCCGATTAAAGAAGAAAACAAACTTTTCTTCTTGCCGAAAATACTTGCCGTATTGATTTTATCCCGTCCGAGCCGCTCCGGGTGGTGCTCCGGCAAGTTGCTAGTTTAGGCAAAATAAACGATATTTGTACAACAAAAACCAACAGATACCACATGAAAAAATACCTTGTTTCCTCCATTGCTCTGTTCATGGCCTCCCTTGCCCTCCAGGCGCGGGAAGTGAAATCCCTCAACGACGGCTGGACTTTCGTCAAAGGCTTCGTGAAAACCGGTCCGGTGGCCGGCGCCTCTTTCGGACGCGGCCCGCAGGGCGATCCCGTAACCCTCCCGCACAGTTACAACGCCGTTGATTTCCAGACGGAAAGCACCTATTACCGGGGTTTCGGCACTTATACCCGTACCCTGGACATCCCCGAGACCTATGCCGGCAAGCGCATTTTCGTCAAGTTCGAGGGGGCTGGCAGCGTGGCCACCGTACAGGTGAATTCCACCTTCGTGGGCGAGCATAAGGGCGCTTACAATGCCTTCACTTTTGAAATTACGGATTATGTAAAGCCCGGAGAAAACACCCTTACCGTAGTCTGCAGCAATGCTCCCACCTTCGAGGTGGCTCCTTTTGGAGGCGACTTCAACATTTACGGCGGCCTGTACCGGGATGCCTGGCTGGAAGTGACGGAGCCGGTGTGCATCTCTCCGCTCTACTACGGCTCCGACGGCGTGCTCATCTCCCAGCAAGTGACCCGCGAGAGGGCCGGACTGAGCGCGGAAATCCACCTTTCCACCCTCACGGACTATGAGGGCTGCGAGGTCCGCGTGGCCGTGAAGGACGCTGCCGGGAAAGTGGTGGCCGACACGTATTACAACCGCATTTTCAACGACGTTGTGCGCTGCAACCTGGCCGTCGACCGTCCGCATCTGTGGAACGGCAAGGCAGATCCTTACCTGTACACCGCCGTGGTCACCCTGCTGAAAGACGGAAACGAGATGGACCGTGTGGAAGAAAACATCGGCTTCCGGTATTACCATGTGGACAGGGAGAAGGGCTTCTTCCTGAACGGACAGCATCTGAAACTGCAGGGCGTGTCCCGCCATCAGGACTGGGACGGCCTGGCATCGGCCCTTACCAGAGAGAATCACCTCACGGATTACGATTTCTTTGACGAGATGGGCGTCAATTCCCTCCGTCTGGCCCATTACCCCCAGGCACATTTCATGTTCGAAGAGGCCGACCGCCGCGGTTACGTGGTGTGGGAGGAAATCCCCTTCGTAGGCACCTGGGTGGCCAATCCTGCCTTCGACGACAACCTGGAACTCCAGCTCCGGGAAATGATAGCCCAGAATTACAACCATCCTTCCATCTGTTTCTGGGGCCTCTACAACGAGATCCAGGCCGGGACCGACAAGATTGTGGGCAGGCTCAACCAGGTTGCCCACGAGATGGACCCGGGGCGGCTCACCACCTGCGCCGTCTACATCGACTCTTCCAACGAATTTATCCCGGACGTGATGGCATTCAACAAGTATTATGGCTGGTATTACGGCAAGAAGGACGACCTGGGACCTTTCCTGGACGGCTGGCACGCCGAGCACCCCACCGCCGCCATGGGCATCAGCGAGTATGGCGCCGGTGCCAGTCCCAAAATGCATGTGGGCCAGTACAACGAGGAAGAGTTCACCGTGTACGATTCCATGGGCAAGAAACACCCCATGGAGCGCCAGACGGATATCCACCGCGTCCAATGGCCTGTGATTGCCGAACGGGACTGGATATGGGGCTCCTATGTCTGGAACATGTTCGACTTCGGTGCTTCCGGCCGCTTCGAGGGTGACGCTCCCAACCAGAACGACAAAGGCCTGGTGACCATCGACCGGAAAGTCCGCAAGGATGCTTTCTATTACTATAAGGCCAACTGGAACAAGGCGGTCCCCACGGTGCATCTCTGCTCCAGGGAATATACGGACCGGCAGGAAGAGGTGACCGACATCATCGTGTTCACCACCGCCCCCGCCGCCACCCTCTATCTGAACGGAAAGAAGGTCTCCCAGAAGAAGACCGATGCCTACGCGACGGTGGAATGGCCTTCCGTCAAACTCCAGAAGGGAGAGAACACGGTCCGGGTGGTGACCGCCCAGGGAGAGGAATCGGCCGTCTGGACTGTTCGATAATTCAACAAGAATTGTTAACTTTGCGGCCGTTATGATGAGTCTTTGGGAAATCCTTCTGATCGCGGTCGCACTGGCGATGGACTGCTTCACGGTTTCGGTCGTGAGCGGGGTCATTCAAAAGGAAAGCCGGTGGGGAAATGTCCTCCGCATGGCTTTCCTTCTCGGTCTTTTCCAGGCGTTGATGCCGCTCCTGGGCTGGTTGGCCATCCATTATTTTCAGGCAAGCGTGGAGGCCTACGACCATTGGATCGCCTTCGGGCTGCTTGCCGTCATCGGCATCAAGATGGTCCGGGATTCGTTCGCCCCGGAGGAGGCTTCACACCTGGATCCTTCCCGGCTCCGGACACAGCTTCTGCTGGCGGTGGCCACCAGCATCGACGCCCTGGCCGTCGGCATTTCCCTGGCCTGCACCGGATACGGACAGGCATCGCAGCTTGTTTCCCCGCTGGTGGTGATCGGCCTTGTCTCCTTTGTATTCAGCCTGGCGGGATATGCGCTGGGCAGGAGGTTCGGGGAGGCTGTCGCCCGCCGCTGGAAGCCCGAGCTGGTGGGAGGCATCATCCTCATCGGCATCGGCCTTAAGATCTTGTTTGAACATTTATTCGGTTGAGTATGAAAAAAATTGCTTTGGTATTTGCTGTCTTGCTAGCTGCAGGAGCAATGGTCCGGGCCCAGGACAGGGACCGGCAGGAAGAAGCCCGCGAGCTCATCGCCGAGAATCCGGACAGGGCCGGTGCCAACATGCATTCCTATGAATTCAGTCCCGTGAAGGACACGCCGGCGCCCAGGGGGTACAAGCCCTTCTATATCAGCCATTACGGCCGCCACGGCTCCCGCTATGAGCAGAATTCCACCTTTTCCGTGCAGGCGCTTGCCGGTTTCCGCGTGGCCGATTCGCTGAACCTCCTGAACGAGCGGGGAAAGGCCTTGCGGGCTGCCGTGCAGGCCATAACGGACGAGCATAAGGGCATGGAAGGTGCGCTCTCTCCGCGGGGCGGCAGGGAGCATCAGCAGCTGGCGGCCCGGATGGTGGCCCGCTTCCCGAAGGTATTCAGGAGCAAGGACAGGAAAGAAGTGTCGGCCGTAGCCAGTACGGTGCAGCGCTGTATCGTGAGCATGGCCAATTTCACCGGCATGCTCAACCAGAAGGCTCCCGGGATGGATTTCAGCTATACTTCCGGCGAGCGCTTCATGGAGCTGATGCATCCGCCCATCGCCTTCCCCAGGGGCCCCGTCCCCGGATTCGGCCCGCGCGGAGAGGCGCAGCCTGCCCCCAGCTTCGATTTCTCCCGTTTCTACGGCCAGATTTTCAACGCCCCTTCCAAGGCGATGGAAGCCATTCCGGATGCAGAAGGCTTCGTCCGCTCCGTCTTCAATACGGCTATCCTGTGCCAGGACCTGGATTTCATGGATCTCGACATTCTCCGGAGCTATTTCACCATTGATGAACTGATGTTCCTCTGGCCAAGGATGAACAACATCATCTACCTCCTCTGGGGCAATTCCCTCGAAAACGGGGATGCCGTGCAGGCCGTTGTGAAGCCGCTGCTCCGGGATATCGTCACCAAGGCCGATGAAGCCCTCCAGCCCGGCAGCCACCGTGCGGCCGACCTCCGTTTCGGCCACGATGTGGGTGTCCTTCCGCTCTTTGCCCTCCTGGGCAGGGACGATGCCGAAGGCAAGCGCTATCCCTTCAACGAAGCGCACAAGTACTGGTTCTCCTTCGAGCGTGTGCCCATGGCCTCTACCTTCCAGATGATCTTGTACCGTAATTCCAAGGGCGATGTCCTGGCCAAGATCCTGAACAACGAGCAGGAAGAGCACTTCCCGGACCTTACCCCCGTCTCCGGTCCTTACTACCGCTGGACCGACCTCCGGGAATGGCTCCTGGAGCGTTGCCGATAGCTTTGCCGAGAAAAACACCTGCCGCATCCATGAAAACCAGCCATTATCGTGGACGGCTCCGGCAATTTGACGGTCCTGTCCATGAAAACAGCTGTTTTCGTGGACAGAATCGGTTTAAAGTGAAGCCTGAGTCAACTTTTTCACGAATGAAGCAAAATGAAATGAGTGAAAAAGATGTATTTTTGTACTATGAAGAAAACCACAGTATTATTGGCAGCCCTGCTTGCAGGATCCGCTGCCTATGCACAGAACCAGTACGATCCGCTCACGGCAGGATATGAAATTCGGAAACAGCAGCCGGTGGATGCCTGGAATGCCGTCTGGATGTGGCATCCGGGGCAGCTTGCCGCCCATCTGCAGCAGGTGAACCTGGCCCAGTCCAAAGACCGTTGCACCTATGTGGGCTATCCGGGCAATTTCTATAAGCCCGTGACGGAGACCACCTTCCGGAAGGAAGTGAAGCTCGGCCATACGGTTGCCCTGAGGTGGCGCGCGTCCGGCGAGGTCACGTTCACCGTGGATGGAAAACTGGTGCAGAGCCCCGTGCAGCTCGCAAAGGGAAAACATACCCTGGAAGCGGCTGTGACGACAGCCGGAGCCACCCCTGCCCTCATGGTGGATGGAATCCGGGCAGATGGCTGGATGGCCTCTGCCGACGGCTCCCGCTGGAACCCGGTGGAATGGGATCCCAAGGACGATGGCTCCGCGACGCTGCCGGATGCACCCATGGAGTACACGGCCGTGATCCCCGTGCAGCGCTGGCACCTGCTCCGGGGGGCAGCCTTGCAGGATGAGACCCTCTTCCTGCAGCCCCAGAGCCTGGCCGTGGCCGATTTCTACCAGCTGGAACTGGGACAGATGACACTCCTGGCAAAAGGGGAGGGAGAGCTGTCCTTCACTTTCGGCGAATCTGTGGAGGAGGCTCAGACTCTGGATCCCAAAGCCCAGGAACAGATTCCGCTGGAGCCGGTCGTCCTTAGCGGCGAGCCGCAGCAGATTACGCTCCCGGACCGCGGTCTCCGCTTCGTGGGCATCCGCTCCACCGGGAAGACGATCATCTCCAATGTAACGCTGCTGGCCAAAGTCTGGCCGGTGGAGATGCAACTCCAGTTCGACTGCCCGGATCCGGAACTGGTCCGCCTTGTGCAGGCCGGAATCGGCACGCAGCATGCTTCCATGCATAATTTCTACCTGGACGGCGTGAAGCGGGACTACCTGCCCTGGGCGATGGATGCCGTGGTGAGCTCCATCGGTGGCGATTATGCCTTCGGGGAGCGCCAGCTCAGCCGCAACGGCATATCGGTGGGGCTGCTCCCGGACGGTGCCGCGAAGGAAGACCTGGGCGTAGTGGATTATCCGTTCCATGCGCTCATCGGCCTGTGGCAGGAATATATGCGCTACGGAGACCTTTCTACCGCGCGGATGTACCGTAGCCGGATGGAAGGTCAGCTGGCTCTGTATGAATCGCTGGTGGATGAGAATGGTTTTATCTCCTCCACCGACCGCCGCTGGGGCTTCATCCCCGGCTGGGACCGCGACGAAGGGCCGGACAACGTAGGCACGCCCGCCTATCCCCAGATGCTCCTCTACATGAATTATCGCATTGCCGCCCGCTTCGAGACCCTCTTTGGCGACAAAGCCGCCGCGATGCATTATCATTCGCGGGCCGATGCCCTGAAACAGAGCATCATGGATTATTTCTGGGACGCTTCCCGTAAAGCTTTCATCAACGGCTACCGGGCCGATGGCACCACGGATTACCGGCTTTCCCACCATACGCAGAGCTGGGCCGTGCTGGCGGGGCTGTTCCCGGAAAGCGCTCTGGATAACCTTTTCGACAAGGTGATTCCCGAAATGGACTATTACAAAAAGGATATCAGCTATGAAAAAGGCTACGAAGCCCTTTCCTATGCCGCCAGCGGCCGTACGGGACAGTTTGTACAGCTGCTGAAGGAGGTATGGGGCCGCTGGCTGGATGCCGGACATACCCGTTATCCGGAAAATTTCAAGATTCAGAATCCCTTGGCCGACCAGCTCTCTTTCTACGGCCGTCCCTTCGGCCTGAGTCTTTGCCATGGGGCCAATGGCGCTCCGCCCATCATTGCGGCTGTCTTCGGCGTAATGGGGCTCCGTCAGAACGGGGTGGCGGAGTATTCGTTGGAGCCGGACCTCGTCGGCATGGCCTGGGCCAAGGGCCGGATTCCCGTATCGCAGGGCTTCATCGAGGTGGACCTGCATGCGGAAGGCCTCTCCACGGTAACCATCCCGGCCGGGTGCAAGCTTTCTGTAGCTGGAAAGACTTATTCTAAATCAGGAACTTACGCATTCTCATTATGAAAAAGATCGCTTTGACGCTGCTGGCCGCGCTGACTTGCATCGGCCTTTCTGCCCAGGATATCCCGCATCTGGCCAAGGTCGGGAACTCCACCTGCCTTATCGTGGACGGCGCCCCGATGGTGCTCCGCTGCGGCGAACTGAACAACTCCACGGCTTCTTCCATCGGCTATATGGAGGAGCAGCGTACTTTTGACAGGCTCAAGGCCCTGAACTTGAATTCGGTCATCGCTACAGCCTCCTGGGAACTGGTGGAGCCCTCCGAAGGGCAGTATCGTTTCGACGAGGTGGACTATGTGATCCGTGAAGCCCGCAAGCGGGATATGAAGGTGATTTTCATCTGGTTCGGCGCCTTCAAGAACCCCTTCATGACCTACGCCCCCTCCTGGGTGAAGCAGAATCCCAGGAAGTATCCCCGTGCTGCCGACGAGAGCGGCAAGGACCTGGAACTGCCCTCCGTCTGGGGCGAAGCCGTGATGAAGGCCGATGCCAGAGCCTACGCCGCCACGCTCGCCCACATCCGCGAGGTGGACAAGGACCACACCGTGGTGATGATGCAGATCGAGAACGAACCCGGCCTCCGCGGAGCCGCCAGGGACTATTCCAGGCTGGCAGAAAAAGCCTGGAAGGCCGATGTCCCCGCCCAACTGATCCAGTACTTGCAGGATCATGCCGCCAGCCTGCAGTCGGACCTGAAAAAAGCCTGGGAAGACAACGGCTGCAAGACCCGTGGCGACTGGGAAACCGTCTTTGGCAAGAGCCTGAAAGAAGATGACGGTACCAACCCCATCCTGAACCAGACAGAGCATTTCTTCACGGCCTGGGCCTATGCCAGGTATCTGGATTATATGGCCGTTGAAGGGAAGAAAGCCTATGCCCTTCCCACTTTCACCAATGCTTCTGTCTTCGGTATCAACTCCCGAGGCCGGAGCCTCGGGAACGGCTGCTCCATCCCGGATTTCTTCGACCTGTACAAGGCCGGGGCGCCCAACCTGGACATTCTCACGCCCAATTCCTACATGCAGCAGCTGGACCAGATCTGCGAGGCTTTCGCCTGGAAAGGCAATCCCATCCTGATTCCCGAAAGCTCGGTCTCCGGCGCCCGTGGCCTCTACGCCGTAGGGGAGTGGGATGCCATCGCCTTCTCACCCTTCGGCATCGACAGCTGGGCGGCCGGCGTACTGGAGGCTCCTTCCGCCCAGCAGAAGCTCTTCTCCGACAGTTATCTTCTTTTGGAGCAGGCCGGACCGCTGATCCGGGAACATCTTGGAAAGCCCTCCATGCGAGGAACATACCTGTATAACGGACATGCGGCCGATACGCTTACTGTCGGTGATTATGTGGTCACTTTCGGCCGGGGACGCTCCTTTGACATCGGGGCGCTGATGGCTCCTGCAACCGGCGGCGGACCGCGTCCGCAGGCCGGCCCCCAGGCGGAACCCCGCTTCGAAGGCAGCGCCATCCTGATCCAGACCGGGAAGGATGAATTCTACCTGATGGGCTACGGCGTCAATGCCGGCTTTGCGCTGAAGGATGGCGTGAAATCGGCCTTCTGCGGCTATGACCGCATTGATGAGGGCAGGCTTGAGAACGGCCGGTTTGTTCCCGGGCGGCTGCTCAACGGCGACGAGCGCAATGCCTTCCTGCCGGACGGCAAGGTGACGGTCCTGAAAATTAAATTGTATCATTATTAGTATTTTAGAGATATCCTCCTTTTTGCCGGATTCCAGTGTTTGGAGTCCGGCTGTTTTTTATTAAATTTGTAGGGTGAAATTGTCACGCAAATTACCGATAAACCAATAACACTTTTATGAAGAAAACCTTTCTGATGCTGGGTGCGGCATTATGCACCATCTCTCTTATGGCACAGCCTAAGCTGAACAAAAACAACATCGAGGAGGTCCTGAAGGCCATGACCCTGGAAGAAAAAGCCACGCTGCTGGTCGGCTCCGGCTGGGGCAGCATGGTGGGCGGCCTCACAGGCTCCGACGAGGTGCTGGTTTCCGGCGCCGCCGGTACCACCCGCGCCATCCCGCGCCTGGGTATTCCCCAGACCGTCCTCTCCGACGGCCCTGCCGGTCTCCGTATCAATCCGACCCGTCCCGGTACGGACAAGACCTTCTATTGCACCGGTTTCCCCGTAGGGACTGTGCTTGCATCGTCCTTCAACACGGACCTGGTGGAAGAACTGACCACCGCCATGGGCAATGAGGTGAAGGAATACGGTGCCGACGTGCTGCTGGCCCCGGGTATGAACCTGCACCGCAACCCGCTCTGCGGCCGTAATTTCGAATATTTCTCCGAAGACCCGATCGTCACCGGTAAGATGGCCGCCGCTTATACCCGCGGTATCCAGAAGAACGGCGTCGGTGTCTCCATCAAGCACTTCGCCGGCAACAGCCAGGAGACCAACCGCATGGACAACGACGCCCGCATCAATCCCAGGGCCCTGCGCGAACTCTATCTCAAGGGCTTCGAGATTGCCGTGAAGGAGTCCGACCCCTGGACCGTCATGAGCTCCTACAACCGCATCAACGGTCCCTACACCCAGGCCAACCGCGAGCTGCTCACCACCATCCTGCGTGACGAGTGGGGCTTCAAGGGTATCGTGATGACCGACTGGACCGGCCCCCGCAAGACCGTGGAGCAGATCCATGCCATCAACGACTTGCTGGAACCCGGTATGGACAGGTTCATCGGCGAGATCGTGGACGGTGTCAACAAGGGCACCCTCGCCATCGAAGATGTGGACGCCTGCGTCCGCAACCTCCTCACCTACATTGTGAAGACCCCTCGTTTCCAGGGCTACAAGTACTCCAACGACCCGGATCTGGAAGCCCACGGCAAGCTGGTCCGCAAGGCCGCTGCAGAGGGTATCGTCCTGTTGGAGAACAAGGGTGCGCTTCCTTTCTGCGGATGCATCAAGAACATTGCCCTCTACGGTGTCGGTTCCTATGACTTCATCGCCGGCGGCACCGGCTCCGGCAACGTGAACAAGAAGTATGTCCGCAACATCGCCGAAGGTCTGGAAGTGAACGGGTACAAGGTGAACCAGGACATCCGCACCTGGTACGAGCAGTACATCCCGTACATCAAGACCACCATGAAGAACACCAAGGGTGCAGATGCCTCCTCCGTCCTCCTGGGTGAGGATGTCACCCCCGAGATGGAAGTTCCCCGCAGCTTCATCGACGCCCATGTGGAGGGCTCCGACATCGCCGTCCTCACCATCTCCCGCAATGCAGGTGAAGGCGGTGACCGCACCGCAGCCGACGGCGACTGGACCCTCACCGGCAGCGAGCGCCGCATGCTGCAGGACCTCTGCGACGCCTACCACCTGGCCGGCAAGAAGGTGATCGTGGTGCTGAACATCGGCGGTGTCATCGAGACCGCTTCCTGGAAGAACCTGCCGGATGCCATCCTGCTGGCCTGGACTCCGGGTCAGGAAGGCGGCTACACCGTGGCCGACATCCTCTCCGGCGCTTCCTATCCTTCCGGAAAGCTTCCGATGACCTTCCCGGTGGCTTATTTCGACATTCCTTCCTCCTTCAACTTCCCGTACGACGCTCCGGAGACTTCCATGAATCCGTTCGCCTCCAACGACGAGTCCACCAACGAGCTGGCCGCCATGTTCGGCTATGGTCCCAAGAAGACGGCCAACGTGGACTACACCGAGTACAAGGAAGGCATCTGGGTGGGCTACCGCTACTTCCAGACGGCCGGCAAGGCTGTCTCGTATCCTTTCGGCTACGGTCTCAGCTACACCACCTTCGCTTACAGCGCTCCCGTGGTGAAAGTGGCCAAGGACGGCACCGTCACCGCCTCCATCACCGTGAAGAACACCGGCAAGGCTGCCGGCAAGGAAAGTGTCCAGTTCTATGTGACCGCTCCCGACGGCGGACTGGTGAAGCCCGCTTTCGAGCTCAAGGCTTTCGCCAAGACCCGTGAACTGAAGGCCGGCGAGTCCCAGACCCTCACGGTCACCATCGACCCGTACACCCTGGCTTCCTTCAACGAGGCTACCTCTGCCTGGGAAACCGCTGCCGGCAACTACACGCTGCTGTTCGGCGCTTCCGCCACGGATATCCGCGCCACCGCCGCCTTCAAGCAGGCCAAAGCCCAGTCCTGGGCCGCCAACCGCGTGATGCTTCCCGCCGAGCCCGTCAAGGAAATCACCGTGAAGTAAGCGGATTCCGCCAATACGCTGGTAACCGGCATTTTAAAACAAACCCCTGCGCAGAAAAGTGAGCAGGGGTTTTGTTTAGCTAGCCCGTGTAGTCCGACGGCGGCACGCCGAACTGCTTCTTGAAGGAAGTGGAGAAGTGGGAGAGCGTGTTGAACCCGGTCATGAAGGCAATCTCCGACATGTTGTACTTGCCTTCCTTCAGGAGGTCGGCCGCGCGATTGAGCTTGTAGCGCTTGAAGAACACGGAGGGATTCTCTCCGGTGAGGCCTTTCACTTTGTAGTAGAACTTGGTGCGGGAAATCTTCATCATTTCCGTCATGCGGGTGATGTCCAAGTCGTTGTTGGAGAGTTCCTTCTCCATCAGTTCGTACAGGTCTTTCATGAAAGCGGCGTCACGGGGCGACAGCGCTTCCGGCGCGATGTCTTCCGTGGTGGTCACCGAGCCCAGCTGCCGGTGCAGCTTTTCGCGGTTCTCCAGCAAGGATTTCACCAGAGCGGTGAGGTAGGCGGGCTGGAAGGGCTTGGTGACGTAGGCGTCGGCCCCCTTGTCCAGGCCCTGCACCTGGTTTTCCACGGCCACTTTGGCGGTGACCAGTACCACGGGGATGTGGCTCAGCTGGAGGTTGCCCTTGATGGCTTCGCAGAGCTCGTAACCGCTCATTCCGGGCATCACCACGTCGGAGATCACCAGGTCCGGCGCGTCTTCCTCTTCCATTCCCTTCAGGGCCGATGCCCCGTCGAAGTACACGGAAACCTTGTAGGAAGGCTTAAGCAGCATCTTGAGGTAGTTGGCAATGTCGATGTCGTCGTCTACTACCACGATGTGCCTGCGACCGGTCTCGGTCTGCGCTTCTGCCGGGGAAGCGTCTTGCGTGGGTACCATGATCTGGAGCTGGGCCTGTTCCGTGGTACGCTCGTCTTCCGTGTAGGAACTGGCGCTTACGGGCAGGATGAAGTTGAACAGGGCGCCGCCATCTTCCCGGTTCCAGGCCTTGATATAGCCGTGGTGGAAGCCACAGAGGGCCCGCGCATAGAACAGGCCGATTCCCGAGCCTTGCGTCTCCTGTCGGCTGGACGCCTGGAAGAAGCGCTCGAAGATCTTCTCCAGCTGGTCTTCGGGGATGCCCGGACCATTGTCGGCCACGCTGACAGAGGCGTACTGCCCGTCCGTATCGGCCGGCGTAAGGGGGAAACGGGCGGCGGCCTCTTCCCGGGAGACGACGTCGAACGAGAGGCTCACCTTACCGCCGGGCGGGGTGAACTTGAGGGCGTTGGAGAGCAGGTTCATCACAATTTTCTGCATCTTGTCCGCATCCACCCACATAGTGAAGGGCTCTTCCAGGCCATAGGTGACAAAGTCGATACCCTTGGATTCCGCGTTGAAGCGGAACAGGGAGGCGATGTCCCTGAGCGGGCCGGTTACATCCATCTTGGCCACCTTCATCTGCAGCTTCTTGTTGCCGATGCGGTTGAAGTCCAGCAGCTGGTTCACCAGCGATAGCATCCAGGTGGCGCTGCGCTGGATAATCCCCACCAACTGGCGGTCTTCGCCCTTAATGGTAGGGGAGGCCGACAGCTGGGAAACCGGTCCGGCAATCATGGTAAGCGGGGTGCGGAACTCGTGGGCCACGTTGGAAAAGTAGTTCATCTGGATTCTATTGAGCTTTTTCTCCGCTGCCTCGGCTTCTTCGGCCTTTTCCCTTTCGCGGCGCTCCTCGCGGATATGGCGGGCTGCTTCTCGGCGCACCCGGCGGACATGCCGCCAGAAAGTATAGCCGACCCCCAGCAGCAACAGTCCCAGGGCAGCCCAGAGCAGGATGGCCCACCAGCTGGCGTACCAGGGCGGCAGCACCTTCACCCGCAGGAACGACTCGGTTTCCACAATGGAATTGCTGTTGTTGTCTATCTTTACCCGGAAACGGTAGTTCCCGGCGGGCAGATTGGCATAATAGGCTTCATGTACAGCGCCGGCCGACACCCAGTATTTGTCGAAGCCCTCCATCATATAGTAGTAGTTGGTGCGCTCGTTACCGCTGTAATCCAGGGCGGCGAAGGAGATGCTGAAACCGTTCTCCTGGTCCTGGAGGGTGATATCCGGACAGTTTTCCAGTTCGGTGGCTATGGGGCCTTCCGCTCCGGGCCGCACCAGCTGGTTGTGGATGGTCAGGTCCTGGAAGACCAGGGAGACGGGACGCTTCTGGGAAACGTCCAGCGGGTTGAACCAGGTGAGACCGTGCGTTCCGCCGAACACCAGGGTGCCGTCCGGATAGATGCAGGAGGCGCGGTCGCTGAACTGATTGCCGCCAATCCCGTCTTCCTGGTAGTAATTCACGAATCGTCCCAGGGAACGGTCCCATTTCCCGAGCCCGTTGAGCGTGGATACCCAGATGTTCCCCTGGCGGTCTTCCTGGATGGAGGCGATGTCCTCGCAGCTGACGCCCTGGATCAGGGTGGTGGACCCGCTTTCCCCGTTCCGGTGCATCAGTCCGTTGGTGATGGTGCCCAGCCATACGTCCCCGGCGGAATCCTTGTACAGGCAGTTAGGGATGCGGACCGACCGGCGGATGCAGGCGGCTTCCTCTTCCGGAGTGAGCGGCAGTTCACGCACTTCGTCGGTGTAATTGTTGACCGCGAGCATGGGCAGGTTGAACGCGCCCACCAGAATCTGGCCCGGCTCCGTGGGCAGAAGGTTGGTCACGAAGGTCCACTGGCTGCCGGAAGTCAGGGGGACGGACTTCACCTGCCGGGTGCCCTTGTCATAGACCAGCAGGTCCGGTCCCATGGTGCCGATCCAGATGCGGCCCCGGTCGTCCTGGGTGATGGAGAGGGGAGAGACGGCGACGATACGGTCCGCGGGAACAAAGCGCAGGCCGTTCCGGCGGCAGCGGAGCACCTGGAATTTGTCCGTAAACAGCAGCCAGTACTCTCCCTGGGCATCCACGAACACTTTGTTGCATCGGATGTATCCCACCTTGTTGTCCTGAATCAGATAATCTACCGGGACCGGGCTGATGCTCCCTTTTTCCCGGTCATAGACAAACATGCCGTCCCGCTGGGTGGTAATCCAGAGCAGGCCGTCCGGGTCCAGGCACAGAGAAGTAACGCTTTTGTTGTGAAAGAAGGAGGTGAGAAACTTATTGCTGTCGAACTGGTTCTTGTAGTAATAAGAGACGGCGTATCCCTGGTCTGTTGTGCCGAACCAGATGTTGTGCCGGCTGTCCTGGAAGATGGTGCGGATTTCTGCATCGGGCACATCGTAGGGGAATCCGGCCTCTCCCTGGCGGACTACGCGGTCCTGGGCGGGATAATAGCAGAACATCCCCTCGCCGATGACATTCAGCAGAACTGCCGCTCCTCCGCCGGCATAAAACATCAGGTCAATGTCTCCCCCCATGATTTCTTTCCGCCGGGCTACGGCCTCGGGGATGGGCTTGAAGGCGAACGTACGTGTGTCTATGATGCTGAGCTGCCCCATGCCGGAGACCCATATTTCGTTTTCTCCGATCATACACAGGTGATAAGCCAGATGAGAGAGGGGGAGTTCTGCCTGCAGGGAAAAATCGTCCGTGCCGTACACGCGGAGGGAGGCTCCGTTGGACACCCACAGGCGGTCTTGCCGGTCCAGCAGCACGGACGGCGACCCGAAGGCGTTCAGGTTCCGGATGACGGGCCGAAGACGATCCTCCGCCGGTTCGTAGCGCATAAGTACACTGCCGTTGTGCATGAGGATGTCTCCGGAACGCGTCTCCAGAATCTGGGTGACATTCCGGTTCCCGTCCGGAACGGCTATCCGGGAGAAACAGCCTTCGTCCGTGCGGACGGCCACTCCGTTAACCGTGGCAATCCACAATTTCCCTTTGCCGGAAGACAGGATATGGTTGATCTGGTTGTCCGGAAGCCCGAGGGTGTCGTCCGTGCAGTAATACTGATGGAAGTCTTCCGGGGGTGTGAACTTGTTCAGCCCCCGGAAGGTGGCTATCCAGATCTGTCCCAGGTGGTCTTCGGCAAAGGCGTTCACCCGCTGGTTGGAAAGATGGTCCTGAACAGACGGACTGCCGCTTTCGGAAGCGGCGAATACTCCGGGGGTACAAGAGAGCAATAACAGCAGCACTGCTCCCAACCATTGGCTGATATTTTTCATCCGTGGTTAAGTTAAAGCGTTTGTCAAATATACTGATTTTCTGCACAATAATTACGTTTTTGAACATTTGCGAATACTTTTGAACAAATAAAAATTTTAAATAAAGCAGGCAGAAAAGGATTTGATATTGAAAAAAAAACACTCGGACCTAGACATTTTATCTTTGCAATGCGAGACCGCACAAACTAACACCAATCTTATATATTAACCATTAACAACTTATCGCATGAGAAATTCCTTACTCAAAAGGTTCGCAGCCGCTGCGCTGTCGCTCCTTGTGGGATGGACACTCGCCGCTCAGCAGCGGGTGACCATCACGGGAACAGTCATTGACGACCAGGGAGAACCCATGATTGCCGCCGGCGTTGTGCAGAAAGGCACCACCAACGGCACCATCACGGACCTGGACGGCAAGTACACCCTCACGGTTCCTCAGGGAGCCACCATTGAATTTTCTTCCGTAGGTTATGTGACCCAGGAAGTAGTGGCCGCACAGGGCGGTACCATCAACATCACCCTGGCCACCGACACCCAAATGATTGAAGAGACGGTGGTGGTGGGCTACGGCGTCCAGCGCAAGTCCGATGTTACCGGTTCCATCTCCCAGGTGAAGTCCGAGGACATCCAGAACCGTACCATCACCTCGCCGGAGAGCGCTCTCCAGGGCAAGACCGCCGGTGTGCAGGTGTTCTCCAGCTCCGCCCGCCCGGGCGCCGCTCCCAGCATCCAGGTGCGCGGTATTTCCTCCAACGGTACTTCCAATCCGCTGTATGTGGTTGACGGTCGCCGGACCAATTCCATCGCCGGTATCGACCCCAATGACATCGAGTCCATGGAAGTGCTCAAGGACGGTGCTTCGGCCGCCATCTACGGCGCCGAGGCTGGTAACGGCGTAATCATGATCACCACCCGGCGCGGTCAGGGCGAGGGCAAGATCAGCTACTCCTACCAGCTCACCTCCCAGAGCCTGAACCATATCCCCCAGGTGATGAACGCCGAGGAGTACTTCCAATATTATATGGAGAACGGCCGGTTCCAGCTCACCGACTTGTACGAACACTGGGACTTCAAGACCAACACCGACTGGCTGGGCTATTCCTATGAGAATTCCCTGATGCAGCACCACAACCTCTCATTCAGCGCCGGCAACGACCGCGGAAACCTCTATATCTCTGGTACCTACCTGGATAATAATGGTATGTTCAAGGGAGATGCCGACGTGTACAAGCGCCTCACCTTCATGGTCAACGGTTCCTGGAAGTTCAAGCCCTGGCTGGAAATCCAGACCAACAACCAGGTAGAGTACTATCAGGTACGTTCCGTCTCCGAGGGCAGCGACTACGGCTCCGCCGTGCTGGCCGCCCTGCAGCTGGACCCGCTCACCGCTCCCACCTATACCCGGGACAACCTGCCCGCCCACATGCGCGCCCTCCAGGAAAGCGGACGTACGCTCATGCAGGACGAGAACGGTGACTACTACGGCATCTCCTGGTACAACCCCTCCGAGAACGTGAATCCGCTGGTGATGCGCGACCGTTCCTACAGCCTGTCAACGGGCTTCAACATCAACGGTTCCACCTCCATCAATTTCATGCCTGTCAAGTACCTTACGTTCACTTCCCGCGTAGGTTACCGGCTCTCCGCCGGCGACAACTACGGTTACAGTCTCCGCTACTACATCAACCAGAACGCCTACCAGAATTATATCGGCCTGTCCGGCTCGGGAAACAACAGCGTCTACTACCAGTGGGAGAACTTCGCCAACTGGAACCAGAGCTTCGGCAACCATAACATCACCGCCATGGTGGGTACGTCCTACTCCAACACCCGCAACTTCTCGCTGAACGGTAGCTACCGCGGATCGGACGACGACCTGGGCGTCACCCAGGACAACCCCCTGTTCTACTATTTCGCCTACCATTCGGCCAATGCCGTCCCTTCCGTGGGCGGCGCTGAGCCCACCTTCGGCCGCAAACTGTCCTACTTCGGCCGCCTGGGCTGGAACTACAAGGGCCGTTATAACCTCCAGGCTTCTTTCCGTGCCGATGCTGCCGACCTCTCCATCCTGCCCAAGCCCATGCGCTGGGGTTACTTCCCGTCCGTGTCGGCTGGCTGGACCCTTTCCGAAGAAAACTTCTTCGCGGGCCTGAAGAACGTGGTGAACTACGCCAAGCTTCGCGCCAGTTGGGGCCAGAACGGTTCCCTTGCCGGCCTGGGCGGCTACCGCTATGCCAATGTGATTGCCTCTACCGGCAAGTATCCTACCGGAAACGGCATGGAATACATCCTGGGCTACGCCCCGTCCTCTTCCGGCAATGACGAACTCAAGTGGGAGACCTCCGAGCAGCTCAACTTTGGCCTGGACATGCGTTTCCTGCGCGACCGCCTCACCTTCAGCGTGGACTGGTTCAACAAGATGACCAAGGACCTGATTGTAACCGGTATCACTCCTTCCACCGTGGTGGGCGTACGGGCCTCGCCCGTGAACGCCGGTAACGTACGTAACACCGGTCTTGAGTTCGAGCTCAAGTGGCGCGACCAGATTGGTGACTTCCAGTACAGCATCGGCGGAAACCTCTCCACCCTCAAGAACGAGGTTACCTACATCCACGAGACCCTCTCCGACGGTATTGACGGCACCGGCGTGCGCAACTACGGCACCATCACCCGCTTCGAGAAAGGCTATCCCGCCTGGCACTTCTACGGATACCATTTCACCGGAATCGACCCCAACACGGGCGATGCCATGTTCGCGGACTACGACGGTGTAGAGGGTGCCACGCAGGCCGACAAGATTGACCTGGGCTCCGGTATTCCTACCCTTAACTATGGTGTCACCCTCACCGCAGCCTGGAAGGGCCTGGACGCCGTGGTGTTCCTCACCGGTGCGGCCGGCAGCAAGATCTACAACTGCCTCACCGTGGTGGACTATCCTTCCAACCGCCTGAGCTTCCTCACCAAGGACCGCTGGACGCCTACCCATACGAACGGCACCATGCCCGCCGCCAATGCATCCAACTGGCAGCAGTTCCTCACCTCCGACGGCGTGGTCTTCGACGGCTCCTATGCCAAGATCAAACAGATTCAGCTGGGTTATACCCTGCCGCAGAGCTTCACCCGCAAGTTCAAGGTGGACAACCTCCGTATCTACGGTTCCCTGGACGACTTCTTCACCTTCTCCAACTATCCGGGCTTCGATCCCGAGGTTACCGGTACAGGCAGCAGCCTGGGCGTGGACAAGGGTACCTATCCTACCGCCAAGAAGGTTGTCTTCGGTGTAAACATCACCTTCTAATATCCAGAGCCTTATGAAAAAAGCATTTATCATACTCGCTGCAGCCGCCTGCACCGCTGCCGCCGTCTCCTGCTCCAACCAGCTGGATATTCCCCAGCATGGTGTGCTGGACTACAATACCTACTATCAGACCGACGACCAGATCACATCAGCCAACATTGCCATGTATCTGGAGGTTCGCGGTTGGGAATACAATGTGAAACTGTGCAAGGCCATGCTCACGGACGATTTCTGGGCCGGCGGTTCCATGCGCGGTGACAACACAGACCTGGAGCATCTGAACGAATTTACCTTCGATGCCGAGCAGGACTACGTGGAGAACATGTTCACCACTTACTACACCCTCATCTACAAGGCCAACGTTATCCTGGGCCATGTGGATCCGGAACTGGGCGACGTGGCCAAGCGGGCCATCGCCGAGGCCAAGGTGTTCCGTGCCTTCGCCTACTTCGACCTCAAGACCATGTGGGGCAACCCGCCGCTGGTAGACCATGAGCTGGCTCCCTCCGAGTACAACGTGCCCAACGGCACCGACGAGGAACTCTGGGGCTTGATGGAGAAAGACCTCACCGAGGCCATCTCCTCCGGTTACCTGGTAGAGAAGACCGGTGCCGACGACGCCTCCACCTGGCGCGTGACCAAGCAGTTCGCACAGGCCCTCCTGGGCAAGGTGTATCTGTGGCAGGATAAGTATTCCGAGGCCGCCGCCCAGTTCGACGCTGTGGTGGGCTCTGGCAAATATCGCCTCTTCGAAGACTACGGCGGTCTGTTCCGCAGCGAGAACAAACACAACTGCGAATCCATCTTCGAGAACAACCGCATCCATGACGACAACGACTCGTTCCAGAACTTCAGCATGTACGCCCTCATGACCAACTGGCGCATGGACAAGATGAACTGGCCGGCCGACACGCCCATGATGAACACCGGATGGGGCTTCCGCGTACCTACCAAGAGCCTGTACGACGATTTCGTGGCTGTGGAAGGGGCCGACGGCTACCGCCTGAACAATTCCCTCAAGACCCTGGATCAGCTGAACTCCGAGCTGGGCATCACCCTCAAGGCGCCCATCATCGGCGAAGGATACTTCATGTGGAAACTCCGCATCCTGGCCTCCGAGCGCGGCATGGGCAACGACTTCGTGTATGCCGCCAATACCGTCTGGATGCGTTATGCGGAAGTCCTTCTGTGCGGGGCCGAGGCACACTTCAAGGCCGGCAACACCGCCAAGGCCACTGACTACCTGAACCAGATTCGCCGCCGCGCCAAGGCTCCCGAGGTGGGAAGCGCCACCCTGGACGACATCAAGCGCGAGAAACGCATCGAACTCTTCGGCGAAAGCGTACGTTTCCAGGACCTGCTCCGCTGGGGCGAAGGTTCCCGGATGGCCGACAACGGCAAACAGTATCCTCAGCTGGAGGTGAACGGACAGGTAACCTGGGTCAACTGCAACAACTCCGTGAGTGGCTTCAAGGCCGGCAAGCATGACCACCTGCCTTATCCCGCCACCGAGATCCGCCTGAACTCTGAAATCCGACAGAACGCTGGGTATTAATCGTCTAATCCGAAGCATATCATGAAAAAGAATATCATACTGCTTGCCTGCATGGTGCTTGGCCTGAGCGCCTGCTACAAGTCCGAGCTGGAGCCGCTCAAGGGAATATTCCCCGCTCCCACCGTGGTCAGCGGCACCTCCGCCGCAACGGCCACTTCCGAGAAAGCCGACGGCAAACGCCTCTTTGTGGTGAACCTGAACGAAGGCGGCAACCAGTTCCGCCTGAACCTGGTGGGGGACAAGTACTTCCTTACCGCCAATACCTATACCCCGGCCTCCGAGGCTGCGGCCAAGAAGGGCAACTTCATCAGCGGAAACACGCAGGTGAACGGACAGCCCGTCCAGAGCGGTAAGATCACGGTGGCCCACACCCCGATTGACGAGGTGAACAATACCTACAAGATCGACGCCGTGCTCTTCCTCGCCGACGGTACGCCCTACACCCTTTCCTGGGCAGGAAACCTGGCCTTTGAGCCGGATCCTGTGGCAGGCGACATCGTGGTGGAGAACTTCCTCTCCGAGGAAACCGCCCTTACCGACGCCGGAACGCTCAAGCACACCCTCACCATCACCAACGGTGACGGTGCCGTGGCGGCCGTATTCGAGGTGTACACCCCGGGCGGCGTAACGGGCATCGCCGGTATCTATACCTGCATCGAGTATGCCGAGGCCAATGCCGACGGTTACGTGGTGGGCAACGGCTGGAGCTTCCCCGACTGGGGCATCGCCGGCGGTTCCTATGTGGTCGTTGACGGTGCGCGCGTGGATATAGCCCCCGGCCAGATCGTGCAGATTGCTGCCCTCAGCCCCACCGCCTACGTGTTCACCATCGACGGGGAAGACGCCCTGGTGGCGGGCTCCGTCCCGGGTGAAGGCATCGTCATCCCCAACACCGGCTCCGTCGTGTCGTCGGCCACCGATGCCGGCACCACCAAGCACGCAGTCACCATCCTGGACGAGGACGGCGCCGAGGCTGCCTACTTCGAGCTGTACACGCCTGCCGGCGTCACCGGTCTGGGCGGCAGCTACACCTGCATCGAATATGCCGAGGCCAATGCCGACGGTTATGTGGCCGGCAACGGCTGGAGTTTCCCCGACTGGGGCATCGCCGGCGGTTCCCACTACAAGGCGGGCGGTTCTTCCGTTGACCTGGCCGTGGGCGAGATTGTGAGCGTGATGCATCTGGGTGCCAACATGTTCTCCTTCAGCGTCTCTTCCGGTTTCTCCATCCTGGTAAAGGTCCAGTAGCATGTCCCGCAAGAGCATCCTTCTTTCAGCGGTCGCTGCCCTTGCCCTCGTCAGCTGCGGGGGCGGGGGAGCGCCTGCCGTCCGGGAGAGCGCCTGTATGCTGGAGACATCGGCCAAACTGACTACGGCCCGGACAACATCCGGTCCGGTAGCCGGGTACATCGACGGCGGCGTTTATACCTACAAGGGCATCCCTTACGCCAAGGCCGACCGCTTCATGCCGCCCAGGGATCCCGATCCCTGGACGGACGTCCGTCCCAGCCGGGCTCACGGTCCCACTTGTCCGCAGGGCCCCCGTGCCGGGTGGTACTCTGACGAACAGGCCTTCTCCATGCACTGGGACGACGGCTTCCCGGACGAGGACTGCCTCCGGGTGAACATCTGGACTACAGGCCTCGCCGACAGGATAAAGCGTCCGGTGATGGTGTGGCTCCACGGCGGCGGCTTCTCGGCCGGCTCCGGACAGGAGCTCATCAGCTATGACGGGACCAACCTGGCCCGCGACCATGGCGTGGTGGTGGTCACACTGAACCATCGGCTCAACGTGCTGGGCTTCCTGGACCTGTCAGCCTTCGGCGGCAAGTACGCGCAGAGCGGCAATGTTGGCATGCTGGATATCGTGAAGGCGCTGGAATGGGTCCGCCGGAACATCGCCTGCTTCGGCGGCGATCCGTCCAATGTGACCATTTTCGGCCAGAGCGGAGGTGGCGGAAAAGTCTGCACACTGATGGCCATGCCTTCGGCGAAGGGGCTTTTCTCCAAGGCGATCGTGGAGAGCGGCTCCATCACCGAACTGATGGACCAGAAGTACTCCCGCCGGATCGGTGCCGAGACCGTGGAGGCCCTGGGCCTCACGCCTTCCCGGGTGGACCAGATTGCGCAGGTGCCCTATGAGACGCTCTACGCCGCTTATCAGAAAGCGCTGGGCAAGGTGCGTGAAGAGGCGCAGGCCGACGGGGCCATGCCCTCCGACATCCTCGGCGCCATCCTTTTCGGCGCGATGCCCGTGGTGGACGGGGAGGTGATTCCCGCCCAGCCCTCTTCGGCGGCGGCACTGGCTCTGTCCAAGGATATTCCCGTGATCGTGGGCACCACGTACAACGAGTTCACCCGTGACCAGGAAGATCCCATCTTCAAACCGCTGGCCATCCGGCAGGCCAAGGACCGCACGGCGGCCGGCTGCGCGCCGGTGTACCTGTACCAGTTCGACTGGGCCTCTCCCGTGATGGACGGGGCGCTGGGCAGCACCCACTGCCTGGAAATTCCCTTTGTCTTTGACAATGTGGCGCTTCACAACACGTTCACGGGCGGCTGCGACGACGCCGTTCATCTGGGACACCGCATGAGCCGCGTGTGGACCAACTTTGCCAAGACCGGTGTACCCTCGGCCGATGGGATTCCCGCGTGGGAAGTCTATCCCCGGGTGATGCATTTTAATATCGAAAGTACGCTTCAATAATGAAACGTTTATTTTGTTGGGCTGCCCTGGCGCTGGGAATGCTTGTTCCCGGCGCCTGCGGCAAGGCGCCTGAAGACGTATCGGAAGACGATGCGCGCAAGAATCTGCTGGAACTGCTTAAGGCCGAGGACAAACTCTACCAGGACCAGACCATTTTCAGCAGGGCCATGGGAAAGAACATGACCTATTCCGTCTGGCTTCCGGGCGGATATGACGACACCAAGACCTACCCCTTCCTGTACCTGCTCCATGGCTATGAGTACGGGGACCAGTCCCACCTGGACCGTTACTGGGTGCAAAAGGGGAATGCCCGCTCCATCGCCCGGGAGTACGTGAAGGACGGAGGCGTGCCCATGGTCATCGTGATGCCCAACGGGCTGGACTCCTTCTATGTGGGGAAATACGAGACCTACTTTGAGGAGGAGCTGATGGCCGAGGTGGAAAAGGCCTACCACTGCAACGGAAAACGGGCCATTGCCGGCCTTTCCATGGGCGGTTACGGAACCCTCTACCATGCCTTGAAATACCCCTCCAAGTTCACCTGTGCCTATGCCATGAGCCCGGCGGTGATGGGAGAAATGGAAAAGATGGTGGACGAAGTGGCCGACAAAGGCAGCTTCCCCGCTTTCACCATCGAGGTGGGGGAGCAGGACACGGTGGTGGACAACACCGCTTCCCAGACGCTGTACCTGTATCTGAAAGAGAACGGTATCCGCTGTGAGTGGATCAGCCGTCCCGGTGTCCACGACTGGGTTTTCTGGCAGGCCTGTCTGCCCAAGGCACTGAAGGCGGCCGGAGACTCTTTTTGAACAATCGGCCAAACATCCTGACAGGCTGACAAGCTTATTTGCCCCGGAATTGCTAAATTTGCACAGAATTATTGATACTGATATGAAAAAAATTACCCTTATCGCAGCCGCAATGCTGCTGGGCACTGCCGCCTTTGCACAGCAGGCCCTTTTCGGAGGCCCCTCCGTTGAGTCTCCCGTCATCAATGCCGACGGTACCGTCACCTTCCGCTATCAGGCTCCCAAGGCCGTGAAGGTGCAGGTGACCGGCGATTTCCTCCCTACCCAGAAGACCGAGTTCGAAATGAACGGGCAGAAGATGTCCTTCGACTCTCCCGGCGTGGCCGACCTGGTGGAGAAAGAGAACGGCGTATGGGAATACACCACCCCTTTCAAGGTGGCTCCTGAAATGTACACCTATACTTTCCGGATCGACGGCAATTCCGTGGTAGACCCCAACAACGTGTTCGTGAACCGTGACGTGGCCTCCCTCACCAGCGTGCTCCTGGTCCCTGAAAAGGGCGCCCGCAGCGACCTGTACGCCATCCATCGCGTCCCGCACGGCACCGTTTCCAAGGTTTGGTACAACAGCCCCACCGCCGGTTTTGACCGCCGTCTCACCGTCTACACCCCTGCCGGTTACGAGACCTCCAAGGCCAAGTATCCCGTGCTCTATGTCCTGCACGGCATTGGCGGCGACGAGGATGCCTGGGTCACCCAGGGCCGCGCCACCCAGATCCTGGACAACCTGATCGCCCGCGGCGAGGCCAAGCCCATGATCGTGGTCTTCACCAACGGCAACATCTCCCAGGAGGCCGCTCCGCTGGAAAATTCCACCGGTTACACCCGCCCCACCATGTCTCTTCCGCAGACCATGGAAGGCACCTTCGAGACCGCATTCCCTGAAGTGGTGAAGTTTATCGACAGCCATTACCGCACCATCGCCAAGAAGCAGAGCCGCGCCATCTGCGGTCTGTCCATGGGCGGTTTCCACACCCTGTACATTTCCCTGAACTATCCGGACATGTTCAACTACTCCGGTATGTTCTCCGCCGCCATCGGCACCGGCTCCGAGCAGTCTGCCACCGGCAATCCTGCCATCTACAAAGACATCGACGGCAAACTGGCCACCTATTTCTCCAAGAAACCCGCCCTGCTGTGGATCGGCATCGGCGACGCCGACTTCCTCTATCGTTCCAACGTGGATTTCCGCGCCAAACTGGATGCTGCCGGCTATCCTTACAAGTACATGGAGACCGACGGCGGCCATATCTGGAAGAACTGGAGAATCTATCTCTCCGAATTTGTTCCGCTGCTGTTCAAGTAAGGATGGTCGTGGAATAGAACTGATTGACAATCACGCCTTTAGCAAAAAGTGTCTGGTCAAATTCCGACCAGACACTTTTTGCTTATTGCTTGTTATTCAGGTGTTTCTATTTTACGCCCCACTCTTTGTAGGGGTGGCGGGAAAGCTGGGCGTTGTAATAGCGCTTGTCGCCGGTGACTTCCTGCCCCAGCCAGGCCGGGCTGCGGAACGGTTCATCGGCCCGCCCCAATTCTATTTCCGCCATCACCAGCCCTTCGTTCTCGCCGTGGAACTCATCCACCTCGAAGAACCTTCCGGCAGGGACGGTCCCCTCCGGAACCAGCCAGCGGGTTTTGTCGATGACGCCGGGCTTGCACAGCAGGAACAGTTCCCGGACGTCTTCCAGGGGAATCGGCCGCTCCCATTCCTGGCGGGAGATGCCGTCGGCCGAGGGGCCTTTGATGGTGAGGAACCCCTCGTTGTCGCGGATGCGCACGCGCACCGTGTTGCCGCTGTCGTGGGCGATGTAGCCCTGTTTGATGCGGTAAGATCTGATGGCCTGGGATTTATAGGAATCGTCCTTTACCAGGAATTTGCGTTCAGTTTCGATATTCATGGTGTTACATCAGCCATTTGGACATGTCTTTGCCCTCTGCCAGCCCGTTCCGGATCTGGGTGGAGGAGATGGTTACCAGCGGCGCCTTGAGGAGGATGATCCTGTACGCGGGATTCTCCCTGAGCAGCCGGGCGCGGCAGTGGCCCCGGTGGTATCCTTTGCGGGGGAAGACCACCACCCCGTATTCCAGCAGGATGCGCTCGTGGAAGCGCCAGCCCGCGAAACCGGCCAGGTTGTCGGCCCCGATCACCAGGGTGAAGTCGTTGCCGGGCTCCCGCTCCCGCAGGGCATCCAGCGTGCGGATGGTGTACTGGGGCGGAGTCATCCGAAGTTCCAGGTCCTGTGCGGCCACTTTCAGGTCCGGGTGTCGGCCGATGGCATCCAGGGCGGCCTGGTAGCGATCTTCGCCGTCGGGCAGGGTGTGCACGTCCTTGAAAGGGTTCTGCGGAGTGACCACCAGGTACACGAGGTCGAATCCTGCCTTGGCGGTGAGGAAACGGATAATGGCTTCGTGCCCCTTGTGGAGGGGATTGAAACTGCCGGAATAAACTGCGATTTTCATGCTTGCAGGAAGGTGTCTACCATCTCTTCGGCTTCCCGGAAGGCGGTGGCCAGGTCGTCGTTGATGAGCACTTTGTCGAACTTGGGTGCGTAGGTCATCTCTTCCGCGGCTTTGGCGACGCGTTTTTCAATCTCTTCCATCGGGTCCGTGGCGCGGAGGATCAGCCGTTCGCGGAGCACCTCCACCGAAGGGGCCTGGATAAAGACGGAAAGGGCCTGGTCTCCGAAATACTTCTTGAGGTTCACGCCGCCCTTCACGTCCACGTCGAAGATGATGACGTGTCCCTTTGCCCAGATGCGGTTCACTTCGCTCTTGAGCGTGCCGTAGAACCGGCCGGGATACACTTCTTCACACTCTACGAATTTGTCTTCCTTCACCAGCTGGCGGAAGACGTCGGCCGAATAGAAGAGATACTCCACACCGTCTTTTTCCTCTCCGCGGGGAGGGCGGGAAGTGGCCGAGACGGAGAACTCTATTTCCGGATGCAGCCCCAGGATGTGATTGACGATGGTGCTTTTTCCGCTGCCGGAAGGCGCTGAAAATATTAGAACTTTACCAGGCATAGTACTTTTATCTTTCCACAAAAATAACTAAATTTGTGGGCTTTTAGAAATAAATTGTTCTAATTATATTCAATTATGGTATCTTATAAAGAACTTGGCCTTGTGAACACCCGTGAAATGTTCAAGAAGGCCGTTGCCGGCGGTTACGCCATCCCCGCTTTCAATTTCAACAACATGGAGCAGCTCCAGGCCATCATCCAGGCCTCTGCAGAAACCAAGTCCCCGGTTATCCTTCAGGTTTCCAAGGGTGCCCGCAACTACGCCAACCAGACCCTTCTCCGCTACATGGCAGAGGGTGCCGTAGAGTACGCCAAGGAACTGGGCTGGGAGAATCCCCAGATCGTCCTCCACCTGGACCACGGCGACAGCTTCGAGCTCTGCAAGAGCTGCGTGGACATGGGCTTCAGCTCCGTCATGATCGACGCCTCCTCCCTCCCTTACGAGGAGAACATCGCCCTCACCAAGAAGGTTGTTGAATATGCACATCAGTACGATGTCACCGTAGAGGCCGAACTCGGCGTTCTCGCTGGTGTGGAAGATGAGGTTTCCGCAGAGGAATCCCACTACACCCGTCCGGAAGAGGTCATCGACTTTGCCACCCGTACCGGCTGCGACTCCCTGGCCATCTCCATCGGCACCAGCCACGGCGCTTACAAGTTCAAGCCCGAGCAGTGCACCCGCGACCCGAAGACCGGCAAGCTGGTTCCCCCTCCCTTGGCATTCGACGTGCTGGCCGAGATCGAGAAGATGAACGCCGAAGGCAAGCTGAACGAGCTGAAGATGCAGATCACCACCGCGCCGGAAAACCTTGCCAAAGCAAAGGCCAAGCGGGCGGAAGCGCTGGAATCGCTGGATTCCGGCCTGCTGGCGGCGGAGGAACAGCTGAGCGGCGCGCGGGAGCTTTACAACCGTCTGGATACCATCCAATGGAACGTCTACAACCGGAACGACACGCCCGGCTACGCCAGCTACGGGCAGTCCGTCAGCAATATTGAGGTCCTTTCCAATATATTCCCCATCTTTTTCTTCGTTATCTCCTCCATGATCTGCCTTACCACCATGACGCGTATGGTGGAGGAGGACAGGGTGCTGCTGGGCACCTACAAAGCGCTGGGGTACACGGCGCGTTCCGTGACGGCAAAATATGTGATCTATTCCCTGTCCGCCTGCGTGATCGGTTCGATCATCGGCGTGGGACTGGCGGTCGCGATCTTCCCCAACGCCATCAATTCCGCCTACAGCATCATGTATTCCCTGCCGGATCTCATCTATCTGTTTCCATGGAAATACGCGGGGATCAGCCTGCTGATCTCCCTTGCCTGTACCACGCTTGTGACCATGATCATCATCCTTCGGGAGCTGCGTCTGCGGCCTGCCGT
>ERZ842401.1581-NODE-1581-length-32233-cov-12.676860_pt1 | contig 32233 bp, 29 predicted proteins | sample MGYA00521270_ERZ842401 | MGnify/ENA primary metagenome ERZ842401 (study PRJEB31892, sample SAMEA3878208) | bioreactor metagenome | biome: Moose rumen | place: Sweden | collected 2011-10 | study: EMG produced TPA metagenomics assembly of the PRJEB12797 data set...
TCATAAGCCCATCGGGCAAGTTAAGTATGCATTATTTTAATTCATCCAACAGGTATATTCTTTTTTTTCTCAGCTTCGCCTTGTAGTCTTATTTTTGCCATTTGCTAATATAACTTAACACAATCAATAAACAGGTAAACCATATTCATTTTCGTCATCACTATCTTTTATCATAAGATAAAGAAACCATAACGTTCCAATAAAGGGAACAAAAGTAATAAAATACCAAAAACCGCTGTGCCCTGTATCATGCAGGCGGCGGACCATTACACAGATATTAGGAATTACTAGAGCAAGACATACAATGGGATAACCTACACCAAAGGAAATTATAGCTCCCTCTACATTATTAATCATTGCTCCTATAATACCAAATACAATAGAAACAAAAACAAGAACAAGCCAATTGAACACCACAAACCACCAATATTCTGAACGTGGGGCTCTTCCTTGCATCGTTGCATATTTATCTAGACAGGTTTTTACAGAATCTGATAAAGTCATAGTACTTTGGGGTTATGCCTCAGTCTAGAATAATTCAGACTGAGGCCATTTTGAGTTATTTGTTTGACAATTCATCGTGAGAGAAAACTATAGATATATCCCGAGAGTCTGTATCAAAGATATACTGTAGTCCTATCATGTTGCGAACCAATATATTTGTTAGTTTTTTCATCTCTGATGATGAAATATCTTTTAACACTGTATTCTTAATACTATCAACAGGCACATTATCAAACCTTTTGTCGTTTACTTTGACATAATATGTGAACAGGCTATCCCCTTCCTTATATTCGCATTTTGTCAAAACAGTACCGTTTGGCAATTCCGTTTCTCCTTTTTTATTGATTTGTTCAACTATGTTTTGCAAAGAGACCAAATCTTTATTTTGTTTTTTGCAGCTACTTATTATAGCACAAAGCATAAAAACAAAGACAGTAACAAAAAGTCCTTTTTTCATATTTGTATAATTAAAGTATATTAAACGACGTTGTATAGATAACGTCTCCACTCTCTATGACTTCCACTTTATATTCACCAGCCTTCCAGAAGCCTTCTTTAGAAGAACCAAACTGATCAACTTCAATCATTTGATTTTTCCTTGATTTCACGATAGTTATGTCACCTTCTGCTGTCACCTTTTTATTAGGCAAGAATATTGGATTACCATCAGGCCTTGTAACTTTTAACTGAATCTTAAAATCAGCATCCTTATCTTTCCATGGCATAAATTCAATTCTAGCTTGGATATATCTTGCATTAAAGCTGCGCAAAGGCTGATCATAAGCAGACTTTTCATTACCATTTTCGTCTAACAAGCGAAAAGATACATTTGTGACATAATCTCTTAGTATGCTTGGCGGAATATTCTTTCGAGCCTCCTGCTCAATTCTTTCCGCTGCATCTTTTTCTGCTTTAAGAGCTGTCTTATATGCTGTTTTAAAATCCGTATCAACATCTTCAAATCTTTTAAAATAGCTATTAAACACAGAAGTAAAATCTTCTGGTTTAGATGCATAAACCTGAATAGCAATTTCTACTTTCTTTTCTTCTACCGTCAATTTTACCGTCTTGTGTGAGCAGTTCACCTCATTTGCAGCAATAATGGCAGGAGTACGTTTGTAGGAATTTGCATCGTTTCCGACCTTAAAAGCCTTACGATGGAAGGTGTACAATATTGGTGAATCCTCTGTAAATGTTATCCAATACAACACACCTGCCCGACGGAAGCAAACGCTGTTGTCCGAAGGGTCAACGCTCGGGTCAAACTTTTCCTTCATAAGGTAAGCATAAAGACTACGCTGGGCTTTTTCTTGAACAGGGGTTAAGTCACCAGCAATTACTTGTACTGCAGATGCTATTAGCATACAGCAAATTAGTTTAATTTTTTTCATACTCTTTAATTAATTATATTTGAATTAGTATTTATAGAATTTCCATATTTGTCGAACAAATATATAGATATTTCTATATATGATGGAATTTGCAACAGTTTTCTGAAACCTACTTTAACTGATGGAATATTACTGAGCATTTCTGCGGTAATTTCATCTACAGAAAGATTTTCATAACGCAAAGAGAAAGTCACCATGTCATTCGAAGCTTGTACTGACTCTATTATAATTCCATTTCCAATATCAATGGGGCATGCTTTTGAAAATTCTGCCACAGTATTACGCCAACTATTTCCACCATTAGATTGGCCTACGCCTTGGATATTCCATCCATTGTTTGTCCTTATGGCTGTTCCTATTTTCTTTCCAGTCTTGCTGTATAGTTCGCATTTATATTCTGCTCCTGATTTAAAATAATATACCTCTTTATGCCATCCGTTTTTATTATCAACAGCACTTCCATTAGCCCCCCAATAAGAAATTTGGATTCTCTGATTTTGAGAGTTATACTTATACTTTGTTGTACTATAACCTGATGACGAATTTGTTGGCTTATCATTAGCCCCTAAATATGTCGTCTCTTCTGTAAGACGCATATCATTATATTTATAAGCTATCTTATGGTACATTAATGTTTTGTCTACGAAAGGCTTTCCTTCTATAGTATAATATGCTTCGGAAGTCTGCAGTCCAGACTCATCATAAGTAAAACGCATCTCAGACCACCCCCTTTCTCCATTACACTTTTTTCCGTATCCATCGTAACAAACCAACTTTACCATATTTCCCTTTTTATCATATGAAACGCGTCCCTCTTTTGCTATTCCATTAGTAATTATCGGTTCACCACCTACTCCAAATGAGATTTGATGACTTACTTTATTTACTATCTTGTCATACTGATTATAGTATTTATGAACTTTACTATTATCATTACCTCGTGTACCTGTTTGAGTAAAGAATGTGATTGAAGTATTGTTACCTCTTTCATCATATTCTCGTTTTACAACTGCATAATTTTCTCCTTTTATGTTTGTTAGTTGTGAATTGATACCGTAATACTCTTCTTGAATACACAAATTACGCGAATTATATTTTTTAACAATCTTGTGATAGCCGTTGTTATTGTTAACCACATTGCCGTTATTCCCATAATATGATTCTTCGACTATATTGTCTCTCTCATCATATTTGAACCTGCACTCCTGCATACCATTAGCAAGAGTACCATTTAATCCTATCGGACGTTTTTTTATTACATTTCCTCTAGAGTCAAAGGCTCTGTCTACACCAGCACACCCTCCTACTGTCATTAGTTTGCCATCTGTGTTTTTATATCTTTCAGATATGACATTGCCTTGATCATCATAAGTATACTCACAACGAGAATAATAATAATTTAGAACACACGGCTTTTCGTTATTATCAATAAAGTATCTGGCAACTTCATTTCCATTATCGTCATATTCATAACACGCTGCAGCAATGCCTTCATTTGTCATAACCAACTGGTCCTTGTCATCTAAATATGATACACGTGTGTAATTTCCTCTTGCGTCATACTCACGCTTAACGTAACAAAAATGCTGATTAGCCAAATTTATTCTTTTTTTATTATTATCCAGATATGTTACTGTTTCAACTCTTCCTTGCGCATTGTATGCAACACTAATACCAGCATATCCTAATGAGGGTGGTGCATACAGATTACCTTTTGGATCGTGATAGAATTCTGATGTAAGGTTGCCGATTGAATCATATTTGCATGTTTTATGTTTCCATGTAGCTCCTTCCATTAATTCGTCTGCAGCATTTAAAAACTTTATATCTATCGGGTTCCCATGTTCGTCATTCTTTAATACCACTTTAGCATATATTGTACCATCCTCTGCATCATTATAAAAAGCCACATTCCCGTTCGCATCAATCATTGTACGCTTTGAAAGATATCCATTTTCGTCGTACTCATTGACACACCCACTAACTCCTTTTATATATGTGAGGTTTCCATCCAATCCCACATATAACTGTTTTACAAGAAATCCATTCTCATCATATTGATACATAACACCTGCAAATGGGTCGTCTTTACGAATCATCATTTGACCATTGATATCAGTGTATTTTTCAAACTGACGATTTCCCCACTTATCATATTCTAACAATACAATGGGACAATTATTGCCATCACTACTCGGTTTCCCGTCAATGGTCTGATATTCAATTTTTGTCAGATTATCGTTTTCGTCATATTTGAACAATTTTATACCTAGACCAAATTGCGTAGACTTAGGTTTACCATCCTTACCTAAATAATGTTCTTCAATGACTCTACCTTCCTTATCATAAACGTAGCTACGTCCAAAAATACCTTGTCCATCTGGCACTCTAACGTTTCCAAATCCAGCATATTCAACTTTTTTCAACTGTCCTTTATCATCATAGTCAAGGATATATTTTGATATCTTGCTTTTCCCTTCCAATTGTGAGTCAAATGCACTTTGAAATAATGTAACTTGCGAATTCAAGGTCATCTCAGTACCGAGTTCGTCATCAAGTTTGAAAGTACAAGTTTTGAAATTAGTATCATAATCTTTCACGTAAAGAACTTTGCCACTACAATTCATATATTTAGCAGCATCAACCTTTTCACTTCCTTCTGTATAAGAAAGAGTCATATCAATTATCTTGTCCTTGTCCTCTGAGTCATGATGACTTACCAAATTACCCTTGCTGTTAACATAAGAAACTCTACGCAACCTGTGCTGACTATATTCAAATCTATAGGAAGCCTCTCGATGTGACATTTCTCGACTACTTAAGCTGCCGATGCCTTTCGGTATACCATATATTTCTACATAGTCTTTATAATAATCTATTTTAGTACGGTAATAATCCCATATAAATAGCCCTGCTCCTATAAGAATAATGGCAATTGCTAGTCCTGTATATAAAATAGGACGAGGAATAGGATCTGGTGCTATAGCCTTTTTAACAGCAGATTTCATGTCCTTACAAGTCTGATATCGAGCCTCAGGATCTTTTAGGGTAGCTTTGTCTACTACCTGTTGTATTTTATCGGAAATATAAGGATAATATTCTGCCATACGCGGCATATTATCTTTTACTATATGACTTTTTATTTCCTGGACTGTCATCATCGTGGAGTCATACGGAGCACGTCCCGTTAACATGTTATGTATTAAGACGCCCAGTGAATATATATCTGAACGAACATCAACATTTTTGCCATATATTTGCTCTGGACTCATATATGTGGGAGTTCCCATTACATACGTGCTTTCAGTAACATGAGCTTCCGAGACAATTTGTGCAATACCAAAATCCATCACTTTAATATGTCCATCTTCCTGAATAATGATATTGGATGGCTTTATGTCTCGATGGACAATACCTTTGGAGTGAGCATATGCAAACGCATCTAGTATCTCACAGATTATTGGATAAGCTTTTTTTTCTACTATAAGCCCATTTTTTTTCTTAATATAGTCTTCTAATGTGACTCCTTTTACATATTCCATTATCAGGAATACTCCATTTGCTGTTTCTACATAATTCAGGAATTTGACAATACCAGGGTGGTCAAGAGAACATAGAAGTTCCGCTTCCTGTTTGAATTTTGCTCGGAGTACTGCATTCTGAGCGACCTCTGGTCTAAGTGCCTTTATCGCAACTTGCTGGTCAATATTAGTGTTGGCAGCAAGATAAACACTACCCATGCCACCAGAGCCAATTAATCTTAGAACTCTATAATTTAAAATATCAGTAGGCATCATAATTCTTTTATTGTATTAAACTAAGGCAAATTGCCATACAAACATTGATATTCCTGCAATAATTGCTGCAATTAATCCTAGCTGACGATGAGAATCATTGTATTTATGAACTTTTTCCCCGTTTGTTAGATTTGTTTTCTGTGTATAAATCATAATACCAAATACGATTCCAAGCAAGCCACCGAGGAATGCAAAAATATATGCGGCTACTAGCAATCCTGTCGCATCTTCTGGATAATAGACGGGAACATCTGTTTCTTTGTCATCAACCAAATCTTCTTCCATAGTATCTATCTTTTGAGCAGATGATGTCTCAGCCTCTTCTACGTTCTGAATAGCACGAGCACGTTTGTTTAATTCAGAAACGACATCACTCCAATTTAATTTTCCGTCACTTACTCCTGCTAAATAAATTTCCGGAGCTTTCTCTTCTACTGGTATGTTAATAGATGTCTTACGTATAGATCTGCCATTAACAATGGTACCGTTTGCACTACAATCGGTGAAGATATAGTATCGATTACCTGTCATTGCTTTTAGCTCTACGTCAGCATGATGGCGGCTAATTTTTTGCTCTGCATCTTTTACAATTATGTCGCATTTTTCCCGACCTATGGAAATCATGACTGCTGTGTTAGACGAACTTGTATGACTGACATGTGTTCCACTTGTCAACGCTCCTATAAATTCATAACAATTTTGGTAGCGTTTAATCATATTTTTATTAGTCGCATTGTCTAAAATACGTTGTAGGACTTCAGAAGCATTTTTATTATATTTTGATAATCTAGGGAAGTCTTGGCTAAGTATTGCTTCTTTCGTTTCAAATTCACTTCCTAACACGTTAAATGCATGATGCCCGGTAAGCATGAAAAACAAAACGCAACCTAAAGAGTAAATGTCTGTATTGTAGTTAACAGAATAGCCACCAGCTTGTTCGGGACTCATATATCCATCTGTGCCAATAATAGATCCTGCAATAGTGCCACCACCGCCGTTTTCCATGTCTTTAGCAACGCCAAAGTCCAGTAAGCAAATGTTACCATTGGGACGAATCATAATATTTGATGGTTTGATGTCACGATGTATGATATGGGCATTATGAACACATTGTAAAGCGTCCAATATCTTCAATATCATTTCTATAGATTCTTGTTCAGGAATTGGTCCATTTCTCATGACATATTGTTCAATGTTCAACCCATCAACCATTTCCATAATAATATAATAGTTTTGGGTTTGCTCATCAAAAAATGCCAAATGTAACTTAACAATAGACGGATGGTCACATTTTAACAAGAACTCAACTTCCTTCTCAATTCTTGTCCTAATAGACCAATCTGTCGCAAATTCAGGGAGAATCTCCTTAATTGCAACAACATTCCCTTGACCGTCATAGCCTCGAAATATCTGCCCCATGCCACCACGAGCAATAGGCTTGTCCTCAATGGTAAAATTTGCTATCTGTCTCATATGATATTATTTCTCACCGGGTTCTCCTTCAAATTTTTTCATTATCCCTGAATAATCAGTTCCTTGACCATCTCTACCAGGAATATCTTTGCCTGTTACTTTGTTTGGACTTGGGAAATCTTTTTTTGATTTACTTTTTGGATGAGATTTACCTTTTTCCACTGCAGAAATTTCTCTTTCTGCAAGTCCTTTTTCTTCCTGCTCTTTTTCAACAATTGTTTTCTCTTTTATAATAATTGTCTTTTTCTGGTTTTTTTGTTCTGCAGGTTTTTCCTTGACGGTTGTAGAGGACTTGGGAACAACTGTAGTTGGAACTTCTTTTGACAAATACCAATATAGACCACCACCAATAATCAAGGCAAACACACAAAGAATGGATGCATATATAGGCATGCGATTCTTTCTCTTTTTAACACTTGATGCATTACTATAGTCATGAATGTTACCACGATTGCCTCCTGCCACTTGCGAATAACCACCTTCTGGAAACTCAACAAGTTGAACTGTAATATTATCCAACCCACCAGCAGCATTTGCTAAATTCACCAACTGTACGGCTCTGTCACTTAACGACAAATTATGATTCATAACGGTACTAAGAATGGTGTTATTATTAATCATACCGCTTAATCCATCCGAACAAAGTAGGAAAATGGATCCAGGTTCTGGCGTTATTGGTATCTGACCGATTACGGGTGGCATCATACCTTCAAGGCCAAGTGCATTAGTAATTTGATTTTTGTCTTGATGATGTTCTGCAGCCTCTTGAGTGATTTCTCCTGCATCTACTAGGGTCTGAACATAAGACTGATCTTTGGTGATTTGGCGTATCATACCACCAGAAATATAATAAATACGACTATCACCAACAGAACCATAATACACTTTACCTTCCTTTATTATTATCATCACACAAGTTGCCCCCATGCCACTAAGGTTAACATCTTGACTAGCACGTCTCAATATGGCCTGATTAGCAGCAATAATAGATCTGGTAATAGCTTCTTCTGGAGTAGCAAATGCATTGTCTGATAATATATCATGAATTACTGTTACGGCAAGCTGTGATGCTACGTCACCAGCATTTTGACCTCCCATCCCATCACAGACAGTTAAAACCCTGCCATTGGGGGAATCAAAGGTCGCCATACTATCTTCGTTAACATTACGGGCTTTACCTGTATCAGTACAATTTGCTAAAACAAAATTTTCCATAATTTATCCAAGTTTGGGGATTGCAATGAAAATGAAAACAGTTCCACCAAGTCGAATAATATCGTAATTTTGCAACTCACCTTCATCAGATAACTCTTTGTTCACGAAAGTGCCATTACTGGATTGCTCATCACGATATTTAAATTTATTATCTACGTTTCGGTAGAGAATTGACATGTGGCGACCTGACATTTGATTATCTTCTGGTACAGAAATATCACAAGAACGATCACGACCAACAAAATTTTTACCTTCATAGATATTATAAGCTTTTCCCAGCGGATTACGATTGTAGGTAACGAGAAAACCTACAAGTTTTCTTCCCTGCGTTGAAGCAGCTCCTTTTGGGGGACGTATAACAGTTCCTCCACCTATTGGTTTCTGGGGCATCGGCTGTTCCTGATGATGATGTATTTTGGTTTCACCAACAGCATCATTACCATCAAATGATGGTATTCCTCCAAACTTTGGAGCAGCACCTTCCATTGGCTGCTGGTTATTCATTTCTGACGGAATTGTTACATGTGTACCACCCGCACCATCTCCAGCTACCTGATTGTATGGAGGCATCCCAAAACCTGATTGTGCTACATACTGAGTCTCATTATCTCCCTTTGGGCAGAGGGGACACTCATCACCATAAATGCTTGAATCGTAAATGTGTCCGTTTGGACATACTTTTTTAGGCATATTCTTTACGTTTTTTATGAAAGTTCTGCCTACCAATAGGCAGAACTTTCTTGTTAATATTGTTATTTAACCGAGAAATTCTTCACCTCCGACCATGTCTTCATACGAATCATCAGCCTCTTTCTCTGCTGTATAGTCTGCGCTTGATTCTAGCGAATCGTCTTGTTCCTCGACATCTACATCAGCCAAATATTCCTCATCAGACCCATTATCATAGTCTTCGTTTTCAGCTAGATCATTTTGATTCATATCAGCGCTGTAAGAATCTTCACCTGCATCATATGCGTCATTTTCTGCGAGGTAATCATTTCCGTTACCATAGTCGTTAACGTCTGCGTTTGGATTGTAATCAGGATTGTTCTCTGCATAGTCATCGTGATATGATTCTCCCGTCTTTTCGTCTTCAAAATTGTTGTGGATAGTTCGATCCGAATCGTTCTGTGCAATATAATGAGGATCCTCTGAAGACTCGTTGTCATTACTATAATGAATTTCCCTCGTATGAGCTGTCTCATGCCCCATGTGTACGTGGTCAGAAACATCATACCTTACTATTTCATTATCATCAAATCTGTTGTTTCCGTCCACATCAATTGCGAGATAGTCAGCATGATCATCACCATCAACATCCATAAGCGCGAATTTTTTTCCATCCACTGTACCCGATTCAATTGAACCAGCTACGTTACCATTCTCATCATATACAACAGTCTTCTCGTCCCATGTGACAGAAGATTCATTCTCTTCTTCTGCGGATTCAGGTTGCTTCTCTACATACACCACACGTTCGGTTGTAGTTTCTGTATGGGTTTCATTGGATTCCTGATAAGAGTTGCCAACGTTTGCACCATCAACGACATCCTCTGCTGTAAAGTTATCGTCTTCAATCACAGGTTTTGTATTCTCGTGGTCTGCAGCTGCGTAAGCTGCGCCTCCACCGACTGCTGCTCCACCTACTAACATTGCTGCACCAGCAGCTACTTTCTTGGCAGTGTTGCTCTTCTGAACAGCCATGTTCTCATAATCGTCAACATTCATGCCTGGGTTTGTTCCGTTCGTGTTCATAATTCTACATTTTTAAATTACACATTTGATTTTAAAGAATTTACGTTCTTTATATGTATAGACTCAAGAATCCGGACAATCTTACGACTCTCATCCATATTTTTGCTATTTTACAATTTTTATGATATAAGTTTCCTTCCTATTCGGATTAACCAATGCATAAAAACCTGGTGAAAGATATGTGAAAGAAATGCTACTCACATTATTGGTTAAATCTGTTACAGAAGGTTTTATACTATTGCTTTCCTTCATTTTGGAAGTATATCCTTGTGTATATGAACCATTACTCATTTTTATGTTTTCAAGTGCAATCAAATTCCATGATTCTTGGAATTTTGCTCCTTCGGCTTTGAAAGTAATAACAATTCCTTCAGGAAATGGGAATACTTTCTTATCTACATAGAAAACATCATCTCCCTCAACTTTAGTAGTCGCGTTTTTGATTTGAAACTCATTTACATAAACAGAATTAGGATTATACACCTCTTTTAAAGTATTTTGATATGTTGTTCTATATTCTGTAATTTTATCTGTTTGAATATTCTCTCTCTCACCATTATTATACATTATTGTTATATATTGATCTTTTGATTTCTTTCCATAATGCTGAACAGTCATTATGCCTGTTTTTGTGGTTCCGTCCTTCAAAACAATAGTATTGGAATAATCAATGAGCTCATTAATTTTAAACGATTTTGAGCTAGATATTTTTCTAATTTCCGCAATTTCACCTAACCTTAAGTCAAATGTTCCAGTTTTTGTTTTTATTGATATGCTATTTCCAAGTTGTTGTGAAACAATGTGACCTTGATAAGTTCGTCCAGAAACTGTCGTAACCTCATCTTCCACACAAGGCTTATTACCTTGCGGAAGAGAAACCTTCTGAATTGTTTTTATATCTTTCCAATTAATACTATAATTGTCATCAACTACATTTGTGTAAACAATCTTGGGATTCTCAGTATTCTCGACCTTAACAACATCCGTGAGTGTATATTTCTTTGTCTTAAGATCGCAAAGAATGAGGAAACGTCCATTAGCATCTCCTTGTAGTTTCTTTTCTGTTAATGCCCACCGTTTCCATTCACGACTAAGATCTTCGTATTTGACTTTTTTCTTTTTTATAGACAAAACAAGATCTTCGTCAATTGCAAATGATGCAGTCTCGGCTGCAACGACAATGTCTATCCCAGGGCGCTGTACTATAATTTTTCCTGTTATACAAGATCCATCCGATAACTTAACAACAGAGTTTTCCTCAGCGTAAACGGAAAGACACATTACAGTAGTTACAACAACCAATAGCAGATTCCTATATATAAGATTCATAAATATATAATTTTTAGTTTTTACTTATTCTTCTCTTAACAAATGCAGGTCATCATCGCAATAATTTGAATTGATTCTATGTATAGATGAAACCCCTTTTTCTCTAATAAAGTCTTGACTTCTCTCTATATAACTAGTTCTCATTAAGTTTGAATTGTTATTAGATGACCCCTTATCAATAATTAAACTGATAGCTTTTGCCAATAAAGGTTCATCTATCTCACCTAATTCTTTTTTTGACGTTGAATAGCCATCAGGCACATAGTAATCTACAGGTATTCCATCATCCGGAGTCGTTTCCATAAGTGCATTATGATAACGCATTGTAATAGGCTGCAATTGATACCTGTACCTATCATCCTTTATAGTCCACGACCCGACTCCTTTTCCAAAAGTCTTTTCTCCAATTAAAACAACCTCCATAAAAGGACGCATACTAATGATTGCAGCTTCGGATGCGGACGCACTATTTTTTGATGTAAGTACAAATATACGTTTAAGATTTAACCCATACATATGAGAGCCCAATACACTATGTCCATTGTCAGGTATAGAAAAACGGCTTATAGTTTTTCCCATACCAGTATCATGCTCTAATTCTTTTGTTAGGACATCATTATAAGTACATTGTTGGAAAATTTCATTATATCCTTTTTCATCAATAATTGAATTGGATAAATATTTACATGTATTAACGTAGCCACCAGGATTGTATCGTAAGTCAAGTATCAATTCGTCTATTTGAGCATCATAAAACTTCTTGAGAACGGGGGTCAGATTAGAAATATCATCAAATTCGAGATAACAAATATATCCGATTTTTATAGAATTGTGATAATAAATTGAATCTAAATATACACTATTTGTTTCTTCAAATGGATTCGCGGCTTCAAGTGTGTCTGATGGTATAACTTGATTATTCTCAAGCCTTCCTCTTACAATGATATTATTTTCACTTTGTGGAATAATGATGTCTCCTCTTTTCAGACCTTTTCTCTTTAATTCCTGACTGCATACAATAAGCACCTGCGCAAAATCTGAACCATTATTTAATTCATATTCCTGATATTCATAACCCAAATTTACAGATTCAGAAGCCCCCTTATACGAAGTGTTGGTTTCACAGTAAGAAAATCTGTCTTTTTTTGATAATATGGATTTATAAAAGTCTGTCGGAGAGAGTTCATAGTCACATGTTAATGAGTCGGGCATATCACTACGCCACAAATAATCATGATTCATTTGAGAATAAATCCATTTGTTAAACTCCAAATAAACATTTTCAGAACGAACCACATCAGGTACTTCCGACGAAATTTCTTCGTCGGAAGTACAACTGTTAAAAGAAAGAACTCCTAACAACACAAATATTGTAATATAGTTCTTTTTTATCATAATCTATCGAATTGATATGCTCCCTTCTTCGTAATTATAGTTAATGTGTTCATTTCTCAAGATCTTAAACTTCTCAAGAATATTACTTTGTGGATTAGAGCGAGAACTTTCTGGAGTTACATCACCTGCTGTTGCCTTATCTTCATCAAAATCATACATAAATGCATATGAGTGACCCAGTATTATGTCATCAACTAATTCCTCTCCCATATAATAATACTCGTTATTTTTTATAGCATAAAATCTGAATGAAGCATTCTTAATAGGAAATGTAAAGAAATAAGCACTTGCACCAGAATAACTGGAGTCATATTCAAATTTAGCCATAAAAAAATTGTATGTATTTTCGCTCTCCAAAGAGTAATCTTTATTTCCTGAATTGTCAAACGAAATATAGTCACAAGATTTTTTACTCATTAATGCGTACTCATTAATGTTAAGGCTTGTATAATTAGAATTATTCCATGACTTAAACCAAACCCATGCTACTGCACCTGCATTTTCAACATTAATATTAATAGTCTCATTTTGATTCCCTGCTGTAAATTTCACAACGGATAAACCTAAAATTTTGGACTTACCTCCAATATAGCCATTATCTTTTATTTTAAAGGTGCTAAGTTGTTCTTCTCCGCTAAAAACCCAGAAATTCACATTGCTTGTCACGTGTGTTGTTGCTACTGCAGTGTAATTTTGCCCAGAAGGTAAATCGATATCTTTTGTCATCATCTGTGTATATGCAGAATATTTGTCTGATGTCTTGCTTACCAATTCACCTTTTTCGTTGTATATATACAATGAAACAATCAGTTTATTATCACCAGTTAAGGAAGTGAGGTCGCCCGCTTTCGCCTCAAACAAGTTATCAACAACTGTTGTGGGATTTACTTTAAAAGTAAAAGACCGGCTAATTGTTATATCGTCATTGTTGCAGGAACTAAAAATTCCCACGAACGCTATAAGCGCTAATAATGTTTTTTTCATATTTGTAATCTATTTTATTTTTTTGTTCCAATACATTTGAAAAGATAACCTACTGATAGTTCTGTAGAACTAATTTTTCCAGGGAAATTTCCAGCTAATTTACTTGTTCCCAAATAGTAACGTGCATTTACATAGAACCCGTCGTTCGCAGAATTCTTACTAAAGCGATAACCTACGCCAACTGTTGGTTTAATATCAAACCCCTTCAAGTCACCTGTCCAATATGTTGTTTTCTGGTAGCTTATTTTGTCAGGACTGGAAGATAATGAACCAGCAATAGTTACACCAGCCTCAACATACAAGTTCTTCAACTGTTTTGTAGTGTAACATGGATAAACCTGTAAGAGGATAGGCACTTCAAAATAGCTGAATTTAAGATCGTCTCCAGGCAGAGTTTTAACGGACAGGTGTTTGTAGTTAAACTCCAAATTTGCTCCTAATAGGCCCTGACCGTCCAGGTCTCTGCCACGTGAGTCCTTACCGCCAAAGCGGATGTTAGCAGCTGCACCACCACCAAAACTCATTCCTGAGCCATCGTAGAGTTTGAACCCGTCATCTTCAGACATCGTTGCAATACCAACAGCGGCACGAGGTCCTACAGAGAATTCGTAGTTGTAGTTCTTCGTTTTTACGTTGATTTTTTTACCTTTTGTCCCTTGTTCAGAGATTGTCTGTTTTGATTTCTGTCCGAAGCCATCATCGCCATCACCACCTATTTGTGCATTGACAGTTATCAGGCACGAAAATAGTGAAATGAAAATTAAATTAAATTTCTTCATAATAAATAGTTTTTAAATAAAAAGAAAAAGTTAAACATTAAAAGGGTTTTAATTCAAGATTTTTTCGTTGTGAGGATGTCCCATCTGACGTAGACACAGCACACCATCCGTTCAGTTCCACATTTTTCACCAGAAAGTTACTCGTTATAGACCTACTACTATGTGCCGGTATTGTCAAGGTTACTGTTTTGTTTTCAAAGCGTGCTTTACTGCCCCCTCCAGATAAAGTCACAGTTGTCGTAACAGCTATTGGGGACGGATTCTTTATTGTGGCTGTTACAAGGCAACGATCATTGGAATTCGCATCTGCGTTATTAACTCTTATGCTTGAACTTAACTTTGTTCTTTGAACAAAAGTAAAGCTTTCCTGACCTTGCCATAACTGAATACCGTTATTTTTAACCTCCACACGAAATTTTTTATTTTCCTGAGGGATTGACGAATCTGGGGTGTATGAGAAAGAATAGTTATTACGTCCGTTGTTTTTTATTGAAATCTGATTACCGGTATCTGGGTCTTTCAATAAAACTGTTATAGGCTGATTCCTCCACTTCTGAGGAACAGAAAGTATAAATTCACATTTACATGCTTTTCCTGCAGAAAATACGATATTACTTTTATTTGTATGGGTGGAAAATGTTGATTTGTCATCAACAACATGAAGAAGCCCCATCTTACCGTCTATTGATGCTACTGCTACTCCATTTGAGAATTTACATACATTATCATACTGAAACGGACTGAGAGGTCTGCCGCCCTCCGATATAAATGTCCATTGACCGTTTCTCTCTTCCGGGATCCACCGGCTTGAAAACGACTGAATATAGCTAGAGTATTCAACCTTGTCTCCCTTGCTTGTTCCTACTCTATATAAATAGTCCACAACGAGGTCTTGAGTTGGAATTCTTTTTGTTTGTCCATCGTCTCCCAAAATGAAGAAAACACCATCTTCATCCCACAAATAAGCTTTACCGTTATAGAAATTAGTTCCGCCATAAGGAGTGCCACCATTCTTCAGTCTTGGAAGAATTTGTTCTCCGGATGTATTAATCCAATGAAATGAGTCTTCATTACCGATAGCAGCAAATCCTTCACTGAAAGGTCTCACCTCATCTTTAGTGAATTCAAAAGCTGGTTGGCACTTCTCATCAAGATATCCATAACGATTATTATCATCTGATACTGTCAAGAGACCTTCTGAATAGAACATATAATCATTTAGAAGATAATAATCACCTTTCGTAAAATTTACACTTCCATCTTCAGTCAACACTCCCTTTACCAACCATCCGTTAGGTGTACGATTCACAAATACCGCTCTGCCTTCGTAAAAAAGATTAATCGCATCATACTCGGGACGAAGGATTGTAGAGCCATCTTTTGCTATGATGCCAACTTTACCGTTTTTGGTTACTTTATACATATCAGGGCCAAAATATTTGATGTCTGAGAATTCTGGTAACACAAGCCACTCTAATGACTGGGCATATGCACTTGAAATCATTACTATAAGCATAAATGAAGAAAAAATAATTCTTTTCATAATTACGTTATTATTTAATTAACTGCCGGCATTTCTTTCTCAGCTGAATAATCTTTTCTATTATGAATCTCTTTTAAAGCCCCTTTAGGTTGTCGATTCTTCTTCGATTTATTAACAGTGACTCTTGTTGATGACTTTTTCTTACGTTTTAGTTCACTTTTTTCTACATTATGTTGTTTATTGGAAGTCGATATAGATATCTCTGTCGGAGCGACTTTATTAGTTGAGTCCTTGTTCCATTCCTCTCCTGATGATTTTTCCTGTATTTTAGGAGTGATTATAGTGTTAGTCACAACTTCTTGCTGTGATGTGTAAACATTCCATATGAAAAATCCAACGATGAGAAATAATAATACAGTAACAACTATATAGCATACTTGACGAATTTTCTTGTAAGGATCTTCAACTAATTCCCAATCAAATATCCATGCTCCACCTAATTGTATTTTGTCATTACGTGTGACTGGAACTGATGCGCCTTTTAGCATTCTTGTTCCATTGATAAGAGTTCCGTTGCTGCTCGTGTCGCTGAGGGTCATCCTACCAAAGAAATCAAAGCTTATTACAGCATGATGACGACTCACATTGTCATGCTCGTCTGGTATGACAATATCACTATCTGTTGCTCGTCCTATTATAATTCTTTTCATAACTTATAATGATTTCGCACCATATTTATTTTTTCTAAACACTCTTTTGATCTTCTTGTATATCGAAATGCAAAAAAACCTGATATAATCAAACAAAGTATACTGATATTCAGATTTATGTTTCATATCTGCAATAATTGCAGTAAGATTGTCATGATCACACCCGCGCTCTATTCCCTTTGAATTTACATATCCTGTAAGTTGGCGAATAGTTGTTTCAGGAGAATTTGTTGAAACGAACAATTCCAACATCTTCCTTTCTGGTTCAGTATTCCAAATTCCGTCACAACAAAGGATAAACCTATCGCCCTTTTTATAGGGAATCTTTGTCACCTGCGAATCAATATCTGGACGTATTCCCAAAGCTCTGGTAATAATGTTAGAATTGCCGTGTTGACGGGCTTGTTCCTCAGTCAATATGCCCTGAGATACCATCTCAAAGACCCTTGAGTGATCGAATGTTCTGAATATTTTCTTATTTTTGCGAAGCTGATATATACGACTATCTCCAATATGGGTAAGAAATGCTGCAGAACTTGTTAAAACTAAAACTGTAGCCGTAGTTCCCATTCCACGCAACGAAGGTTCTTCTGAAGCACGTCGGTAAATTGCTCTATTTGCATTTTTTACTGCATTTTGTATGGCTTCTGGTATCTTATTATTTAACGTTTCGGCTAAGCTTTTAATAATTTCAGAAACAGCAGTATAAGAGGCCGTTTGTCCACCAGCCATTCCTCCCATACCATCGCAAACAGTTAGAATTACATATTTTTCATTAGCAAAACCACCATAGGTGTCTTGATTTTCTTTACGACCACCTATTCCTGTCTGTCCACAGGCATAGCATATATCGTTATTGGAGATGAGTTTCACCTCATCTACTTGAGGTAATGATTGTTTCTTTTTTTCTTCCATGAATTTGAATTCATTAATACTTCCTTAACAGGGCAGAAATTTTATTTACAAATACAGGATCGTTTGCTTCTTTTGCATATTTATATGCTTCATCCAATAATTCTTTAGCCTTATTCAGGTCACCGCTATTGCGAGTTGTTTCCCCTCTCAATGCAGGCTCCCACAAATCACAAGCCAGTTCATAAAGTGCCACATAATAATTAGGCCTTAGTTCTACGGTTTTAGTTAACAGACGGTGAGCTTCTACGGGGTTGGGTGAAACCACACCTTCTAAATTTGCCTGCATTGTTACAAAATCATCGTTTAGTGTAAATGAACCTGATGAAATTGCATATATACGACTCATTATAAAAATAGCATCTGAATTCCCGTCGTCTGCTAACTTCTTCAATTTATTAAAACCTTCCTTTGCCTCACTCGGATTAAGGAGCATTTTCCAAATAACAGGAATAGGATTGCCTTCTGGTTGTTCTACATGCACGACCTCTGACTTATTAATATCCGAATCCGGCATACGTTGTTTCTCTTTAAAAAACAAAATGAGGCATACCATTATTATCAGACCCAGTAAAGACGCTGCTGCAATAGGTGCTATTTTTTTGAAATCTATATTCACACCTATAACCGGCCTCCAAGCATCCAATGCCGCACGAAATTCTGCAGCGGATTGATAACGTTTAGTGCAATCCTTCATGGTAGCACGTCCTATTATTTTTTTCAATCCTGCATCTCTTATTTGTTTTAATGGCATTTTTTCTCTCAAATGAGAATTCAAAACGACATTTGATGGTCCTTCGAAAGGAAGATGTCCTACAATAAGTTGATACAACAGTACACCAATTGCATAAATATCTGTTGGTTTATTCTGATTCTTCAAATCGCCTATTATTAGCTCGGGGGCCGCATATTGAGGCTTCCCCATAAATTGGCCTGCTGTTGTGAGATTTCTATCATGTGTTTTTAATCCATCAACCTTTTTTGCTATGCCAAAGTCTATCAACTTAATTTTACCGTCCTGGGTAATCATAATGTTGCTTGGGTCTATATCACGATGTATGTAACCCGCATCATGCAAAGCCATAATACCAGAAAGAACCTTCTTAATTACAATAACTGCAAACTTCTCCGGTTCAGTATTATATAATTGGTACAATGTTTTAGCATAAGGGATAGTTTTTCCAAACTGATCTGTTACTTCACCTTGAAGTAAATCAGAGAGCGATACGCCTGTTAACAATTCACTAACGACATGATAACGAATAGAAACAGTTCCATTGGACATTTTCTGCTCAACGGCAAGAAAGCCCATCATCTCAACAAGATTGTCATGCTGAATACGGATGTTCGCCTCGTCTTCCGCTCTTTGTATGACATTAGGAGGCAAACCGGCAAACATAAATTTAATTGCAACATCTCGAATCTCATTGGTATGAATATTTATCCTGCGTCCACGATATACTTTTCCCATTCCACCTTCGCCTAAAGGTTGGGAACTTGCATCAAATTCATAATATACGCCTTGGATCTTTTCTTTTTCTCCTTGTAGTCTTATTGTAGCCATTTTCATTAATATATTACAGTACGAGACGAATCCCCATTTTCTTTAGAAGTAGGTTTATAAAAATCCACATTTGCAGCATCTTCCAAACCCTGGGAAATGGAATTAGAGTTAGAATCTTCAAAATCTTCTTCTTCCGTCAATCCGTATCGTTCAACCTCAAAAAGTTTAACAATAAATTTGTAGTGATTGCCAATAACTAAAATATCATTCTCTTTTACCGGAACAGTATCATATCTTGCATCAATCTCGTTTACTCGTGTTCCGTATGTGGAGTTATAATCTGTTATACTAGATTCATAATTATTTCCATTTTTTTTAATATGGAGAATGGCATGTTCATTTGACACAGTATTTTCGTTCAGAATAATGTCACAATTCACAGACTGACCAATAATATTTTTCCCAAGATATAATGGGAATATTTCGCCCAAAAGGTCTCGAGAGATTGAAAACAACACTCCAACAACCACTCTTTCCTGAAATACGATTTTACGTCCGTTGATTTGCGGACTTGCTATTTGTGGAATGTTACTTATTACAGAGCCCTTTGCAGGAGTTGGCAATGGCTGCTTATTGACTCCAGGTACAAACGTTCGCTGGTTGTCATCTTCAGATCGACTATATAGACTTCCATATACAGAATCAGCATCTCCAGTATCATAATTGTTATAATTAACACCTGGAACTATTGTTTTATTTTGTGACATATCTTTAAATTTATAATTGAAGACTAATTATAATAACCTAAATGTAATAATAGTATCTCCCATTCTAATTTGATCTCCATTTTTAAGATTATATGCCTTCCCTTTCCCTATTGGCTGGTTATTTACATAGACGGGGTTCTCGTTCTTTACAGAAGTAATTTGATAAACTATCTGACCATTTATTTTGGTAGTTCTCATTCCTGCATGAATTCGACTCATTGACATGTCTGGTGCAATTTTAATTTTTGCATTGCCATCACTACTTAAGCGTCCCAAATCATAACTACCATATGGTAATGGTATTGTACTATATGGATGACCATTATAAGATACTTGCAAAACCCCTTTCTTTTGTTGGAGAGATTGAACTACCTTAGTTTTACCTGCAAGACCAGGCACAACTTTGGTGTGGTCTCCATCAAGTATTGAAACAACTTTTGTTTTATCTTCTATACCAGATTGAGTATTGAGGGACACTATTGTCGAATCATTGGTAAGATTGGCTTCAGAATTAGTAACATTCATATCCACATTTCCACTTTGTTCATTTAATAACACCTGAAAAGGCACTTCAAACGAGCATTTGCGGCAATGAAACGTCAGAGGTGGCTTGCGCTGTAATTCATAACGAAATCCACAATTTGGGCATTTTATAATCATACGTGTTACCTTATTTTACATATACAACAACCATACTGTCATCAAAGCGGCCCCAAAGTTGAGGGTGCTGTTGTCCACCAGTATCACTTATAACATTTGGATTAACATAATTAAATAGTTCTCGGGCTGTCACTTTTTTGTCATGATTCTTATCTGCCGCGCCACGGAATCCTTCCAAAATCCTATTAATAAAGAAAGAATTTTTCATATCCGTTCGCTCCCAAGACACTTCATTTGAACGACTTGAAGTATATAACATGACACTGCTCTTCTCTGTTTTTCTTTTGTATTTATTGCTATTCTTCAACGTAAGACCACCTGAATAACATGCCATAGCCAAAATCACCTTTCTACGTGCTTTTGCTGATTTCATAATATTTTGAATATCATTATATGAAATAATTGAAGACGCATCACGGGTTTCATAGCATATAAGTCCTCCTTGTACACCATGTCCGCTAAACACGAATATTATTTCATCATCAGCTGTTGATTTTGAAAACTGTGAACGCAACACTTTTAAAATATGATTGCGAGTTGCATTTTCGTTAAGTAGCATGAAAACTTCACTCCCATTATAATCGTGAAAAAAATGAGAAACAGCTTTTGCATCACCAACAGAGCAAGGGAGAGGTTGAGCGATATCTGGATATTTATATTCTCCAAGACCTACAGATACAACATACGTTTTTTGAGCGTTCAACTTTAATGAACACAAAACAAATAATAATGCTGTAACAACAATGCTATAAGAATGACAGAATTTCATATAATTGAAGTTTTTATTATAGACTCCTTATTTACCTGTAAACTTACACTTACAATTATTATTTGGGCAACGTCCCTCTGCCAGAATGTTTTCATATATCCTTGGGCCAAAATGAAATCCGCATTCAGGGCAGCAATATTTCTTTTTGAAATAACGTTCATTCTGGTCTTTCTGTCGGATAAGATCCTTGCTCTTCATATCCACAAGAACCCATGAAATAATAAGTGCCAATATTGTTCCTACAACCTGAATTACCTTCTTTGTTGTATCATCAACAACATTTTCTGGAAGAAATAGTGGTATAATGATTACAAAAATCGATGACAGAGACATTGAGGCTATACGTAGCATCATTATATTAGAGGTCTTTGCCTCTAATGACATCTTGTTCGAATTATATGCTTCGTAAACATAGCGAAGTTTACTTATATCTTGAGTCTTTGGTTTTGGCTGAAGAGGTGTTTTCTGCTTTATTAAGTCCTTGATAACAAAACATTGTTGCACTCCTAATCTTACTACGGTATTTAAACTTACTGTTGTTTCACCATATAAACGTTTAAACGTCCCATCATTCGACTTGATGTATGTACCATTCGTTGAATTCTCATCACGTAAGGTCATTTTACCCGTCTGCTCATCCAGATGGAATGAGGCATGGTTTTTACTGATACTGGATTCAGTAAGTGGAAATGGTTGATTACCTGTCCTTCCTAGTTTTATATCCATATTATATTTACTCTCTCGCGAAACATACCCATTACTTTTACCATTCTCAAAAAATCAATTCATAAAGACAATTACGTAAAATGTCGACATGAAAATACACTATAGTCCCGTTTTTAACAGGCTTAAGTGGACTGAAATTCAATGTTTGCAATAGGTTTAGGTACATTTTCCCATTAATGGGTACTTGCCTTTTGTTCTTGCGATCTCATACAAGAATGTTATAGATTTAGATTGAGCTACATAACATAAAAAAGCGTGAGATCCGTACTCGTTACTTATCTCGCGTCCCTGGCCTTCGAACTTGCCTTCTCAGAAAGATAAGCAACTTCGAAGCCCACGCCGATATGAGTATAGATCCCTAATATTCGGTTATAGTAGTATACCTTAATTAATAGTAGTATACTCAATTTGATATAACCAACAAAGGGAATGCGTATAGACACATCCCGAGGACATCTACCATTGCATCATCACTTCTGAGTAAAACGAGTGTTCGAAGTTCGGAACCCAGCGATGAAGCGTTGAGTAAACGCCTTTTTACAAAATGTAGTGACTTTTTCCCACCTCAACAGATAATCTTGCGATATCTCTGCTTATGCCCGCTTCTTTTGGCAATACCTCCATTAGCTCGGCGTGGGTTGTCTTGGTGATTCAACTATGTGAATGCATTCACTGTGACGAAAACAGCACAAGACTCAAAAGTCAGCGACAAAAATAATGATTTTTTATTAAATTACTAAAAAGAAATATGTGTTAATGAATAAATTTTAACTATTTTTTACAATTCCGCGTTAAAAATCACAAGATTTAGCAAATAATTAAACTACATATAACACACAAATCTGGAATACACAAAAAGGACTTGCATGTCTTCAAAACATACAAGCCCAATTAGCAATACTTAAAATGCTTAAACCTTAATGCTTAAAGGAAGGGAGAGCCCCGAAGGGCTCATCCCGAGAGGCTACCCTTCCTCTACTCCACCGTTGTCACCGCTGCCGGAACTCTTGGTGAATTCCTTTGCGCTGACCTGACTGGCAGTGCCGTCCTTGATAGCGATAGCCTTTACGGTTGTCGTGGCATTCAGAGTGAATGGCTCACTATAGAGCTGGCTCTCTGCTGTAGGCTGGCTGCCGTCAGTGGTGTAATGAATCTCTGCACCATCAGGACCGCTCATGCTGACAGTAGTTGTATCCGTGAACGGAGTAACACCGCTAATCACAGGAGCCTCAACAGTGTGGTTTTCGTTCTGGTTTTCGTTCGAACCATTGTTCTCACTTGAACCATTTGAACCCTCTTCATTGTCATCATCGCGTACCACCGCACCGTTATTAAGGCTCGTAGAAGCTTTAGAACCGATGAGAGAGTCATTCCAACCACCGATAGACTTCATAGAGACATCCTTGGCTGAAGCAGTACGGAAAGTTGCAGCATATGTCTTCAAGGCATCGCTGAGGACAAACTCCTGTGAGCTGACATAGACGCCATTCTCCGTAGAACGTGCATGGATGACTGCAATGCACGAATACTCTGAAGCGGAGAATGCTACCTTGCCATTGACTATCTTCAGCAGCGGCAGTACAGATGACAATTTTGCCGTGTCGTCTGAAGATAGTAGCATCGATGCACCAGAAACCTCGAAGTGCACGTAGCCATCATCACCCATAGTACCCGTGAGAGCCACATAGACAAGTTTGTCTTCATACAACCACTGCTGTGACTTGTTAAGTCTGCGAAAGTCGATGGAGAAATCCTCTACGGTGGTGTTCTCAGTGACATCACTGGCAGATAGATTCGTAACGAAAGCCTGTTCTGTTGCGTCATACGAATACTTGATGTCCGCCAAAGAGCCGTGTGTCACAGGATACTCAGCAGGAACACAGATGCCACGCTCACGCATGTCTCTCGTGATATACACGGGATTGTACATCTTAGCAGCGTACTTGAAGAACATGTTGTAGTCCGTCTGCTTACTTTCCTTGTCCTCAAAGGCGAACTTGAAAGTTACAGAACGAAGCAGTTTACCGAGGGCTGTAACATTAAGCCACTTGGCCCTTTGGACTACCTGCTCATACGTACGAGGGTTAGTTACTGTGGCAGCCTTTTCTGAGACAACCAGTTGACCGTTGGTGTAACGAAAGGTGTGAGAACCTACTGAACCAACAATGTGATTGGAATCCAATCCACCAGATATGATTTTTCCCATATCTAAAAAACCTCCTGTTAACATTCCTTATTAAGGAACGGACCGGAACGAGGTACGCGGTCTGGTTAAATAATAAAAAATAAAATGTAAGCTTTATGCCTTCAACATCTCTCTACTCCCTTACTGCCCCTTTTCTGCTCCCACTCATGTTGTGCCTATGAGAGGGAACCACTTGGGATTTATTTGGGAGTTACTTGGGACTCACTCGGGAGTCTGACCCCAATTTTCAATGTTTCTGCATCCGCTTATCTTACGGTGAGAACCGCTGTTCTTCGGATGCAAAGGTATTACAATGGTTTTGAATAGCCCAGGATATTATTTCTTGAGATTTTCCTGTGCAGAAAAAGGGGACTGTCTATCCTGAAAATGATGCACAAAAGGGGACCTTTTTTTCTGGAATTTTGGAATAATCTACAAGAGTGCCAGATTGGGGACCATCTATTGCAAGGAAGGAGCCCATTTTGAGAAAAAATCGTCATTTTTCTTGCAAAACGCTTGAAAAATAGGAATGTAGGATTTTGCAGGTGTGCAAAAAAACTCCTGTTAAACAATACGTTAACAGGAGGTAATTTTCACTGGTAGCAATCTGTCAATGTACATTTTAATATTGATTGCCCGATCTAGTTTTGTTTTGTTTCTACTATTGATTATATCCCTTCTCCATGTTGTAGGAGATGTTTGGCTCCAAGGAGCTTTGGAATGTTCACGTTTGAAACTTTCATAAACACATGTCAAAGCTTTTGCACGTTCTTCGTCTTTAATATATGCTACGACGTTACTATTCCATTCATTACAGAAGTCGCGCATACTACCTCCATAACTATATATATAAGGTGTGGTAGAAGACATGGTGAACCTTTTGCTCAATACAATATAGACAGGTACTACGGCAGCAGCATTATCTAGCAGGTATTTATCAGGTTCAATCTTAATCTCCACCAACTTTTGCATTTGCAGAAACATAAAATCTATTTGGTCTATCTTGATATACTCATTGAAGTGCGTTACATTATAGACAAATTTCAGTCCGTCGGTAGAAACCATCATTCCTCCCTGATTATTTTCGTCAAACGCCCTCTGCAGTTTCTCCAGTTTGTCTTTATATTCCTGAAGAAGTAAAGCCTGATCACTAACAACACGTCGCAATCTGGTATTTTCGTCAGTCTGATTCTCCAACTGTTCTTTTTGCTGCCAGTTTTCTTCTTTTAGCTGTCGGTTTTCTTCCTTCAAATTATTACTCTCTTCAATAACCTCAGGAAACAAAAGTTCTCTGACAGCCTCAAGGTTTGAGTCTGTCAGGTGCTTTGAGGGCGACGGCTCCGTCTTGCTCTTAGACCACTGCTGTTTATCGGCTATATTATTGTCAACAATAATATGCCCCTCTATATCTAGTTCTCTCTGCTCTGCCATAATAATTAACAATTTGTGTCATCATGGTATAAATATAATAAATTTAACTAATCTCAATTTTAATTTTTTATCATCGTGAAAACAACACCAATGTTATCATGAAACGCTCTCATTCCATTATCAAGGTGATGTATCCCGAATGACAGTTGCAAAATTAACAAAAAATTCTGAATCATTCAAACTATTTTGCAATAAATCATGCATTTTAATCGAAAAGATACAGATTTTAACATACCATAACATTTGATTACAGTTCACTCGCCATAATAATGTTATCCTGTTCAGATGTTTGGCTGTCGTGATGACAGTCAACATTTTTTTGTTGTTTTTCTGTGAGTATTAATACTTTTATGTAATTTTGCATCCGAAAGTGTTATACTCGACCTATGTACGTACCACCATTCACAATAACAGAGAAGATGCTGCATCTGGTATCCGAAATATCAGAGCAGGTGGGCATTCTCAATGCAAGATTGGGTGAGAATGTTCCTTCGCCCATGCTTCGCAAGAAAAACCAGATAAAGACAATTCACTCATCTTTGGCTATAGAGAATAACACTCTTTCATTAAAGCAGGTTACAGATATCGTAAATGGTAAGCACGTGCTTGGGGCACCTGACGAGATACAAGAGGTGAAGAATGCTATTGAGGCCTATCGGCTGATGCCTCAGTTGGATGCATTCAAGGAAAAAGATTTGCTGAAGGCTCATGGGCTGATGATGAAAGACTTGGTGAAACAAGCTGGCAACTATCGTAAAAGAACATCAGCAGGAATACTACAACATTATCGCCAAATGCGATGCAACGGGTGAGAGCACCATGTTTGTGGAGTTTATGCTAAGGTGTCTGCTGGATGCTATGGAGAACTATGAAGAGGCAGAAGAAGTAAAAGTGCAGGATAAAGTGCAGGATAAAGTGCAGGATAAATTTCCTGAAGTCTCTAAGCCGACATGGAAAGTTTATGACATTATCCGTCAGAATCCCAAAACCACAGTGAGTACCATCTGTGCCCAACTTGGCTTAAAGGAGAGGCAGGTGTACAAGCACATATCAGTTCTGAAGTCATTAGGTATTATAGTTCGCATTGGTTCCAACAAAACCGGCCACTGGGAAATAACAATTAGCGGTTAGCGGTTCTACACCGCTATCTTTGATTCAGCTGTAGAATTTTCATTGACACACTCGTTGCATTTGCCCTGGCATTTGCCTTGGCATTCTCCTTTGCACTCACTCTTACGTTTGCAGTAGCGTTCGCACTGTGCGCAGAGATCGTAGCCTAGCATGGCACCAAGGATGAAGTCTTCCTCTGGTGTAAGCTGATTCAGCGGACGGGTGACAATAAGCCGGATAGCTTCCAGGCACTCACGTCGTCCGAAGTAAACGTTCAGGGTATTCGGCCCTGCTGGTTGTACCAGGTAGGGGAAGCCCTGACTCTCCAGTCGCTGTATTGCCAGTTCACTAAACTTCTTGTTACAGGTGAACAGCACCATGTGGCGCACGCCCTTATGCAATTCGTAGATGTGGTTCATCAGCACCTTAATCTCCGTGGGAACAGTTGTCGTCGTTGTCATAGTTATATTATTTTTGCACAATTGTTTACGAGTGCAAAGTTACTGCAAAAAAAATTAGCGTGCAATACCTAAAAATGAGCATTTTTAAGAAAAAACTCAGTTCACCTGCAAAATCCTGTGTATTTATTGAGACAAAACCAGAAAAACATTTTCTACCCTAACTTTTTCGTTACGATAAGAATGAAGTATGTTATTGTTGTGCAACGATTTTTTAGGCTTGAAAAGCCGATGTTTTTTCTCTTGATGAGATAGAATTCCTGAAAAGGAATAATGATATTAGTGATAATATTATCTGGGTGCTTGCACACAAGTAAGATTAGAACTAATAACATTAATATGCTCTGATAAGAGCGTCTATCTCTGCAAGAGGGTTCTTTTAGGTTTTTGTTTTAATATAACCATCTGCAAGCTGACACAGATATTTACTACTAAGCACTTTTTTTGCAGTTTTCTTGTGAGATTTGATACTTTTATGTAAATTTGCAGATGAAATACAAAAATCTATGAAAAAAATAACCATACTCCTCATCTGCTTGATAAGTGCCTCAAACATTAGTGCAAATGACATACGTGGTGATGTTAATGGTGATGGAATTGTTGATATGCAAGACGTGATGTTCATCGTGAACTATATCCTCAACGGGAAGTACCCTGATGAGGGAGGCACGTCGCAAGAACAGCTTCTTTTCTCAGGAGATAATCGGGTTGACGTTGCAGGACAAGAATATCATGCCACAATTCTCTATCAGGTCCTGAAGAATGATGACAACACCATTGATGTCATCGTTCCTGAATATGTACTGAAAGCCACCATCATGGGTGACCTCACTATAGGTAAGTACACCATCAAGAACATACCTTATGATGCCACAAAGGGCTCTTATTATAAGGAATATGCAGATGGCACCCTTTCGATACATATCAAGTCTGTTCCTGCTTACGGAACAGGTATGGATGACGACTACATCTTCAACAATATACAAATTACCACAAGTATAGAGGTTAAGACTGACGGCACCAATGCCGTCATTGTCAACAATTATAGCATCGGCGGTATGCCATTCCCTATCGAGACATCTTTTACAGGAATTTCCGAGAAAAAATAAGGCAATGAACTTCACTGGCATCATTATAGCAATCTGTACGTTTCTTACCATTGGCATCTGGCACCCCATTGTCATCAAGACGGAATACTATTGGGGCACACGTGCATGGGTAGTCTTTCTGGTGGTAGGCCTCGCCTCTATTACAGCAGCGCTGTTCATCGATAACACCCTGCTCTCCGCCATCGTCGGCGTGTTCGGAGCCTCAGCTTTGTGGGGCATCGGAGAGCTGTTCCAACAAAAGAAACGCGTCGAAAAAGGATGGTATCCCAAGAATCCTAAACGAGGTGGTTGAGCGGTTAGTGGTTATTGACCTTTAACTAAATAAGAACTCCCCACGGCTTTCACAGTCACGGGGAGCGTTAGTTTATAGTAGTTAACCTTTATTTTTTACGAACTCCTATCTTCGCAGACCAGAGAACAAATTCCTAATAAAAAAACTGAAAACTATACCTTTCCTAAAACGGTTATTTTTTTGAGTTATCTACCTAAAATATTGCAATATATCGGATTTGCACGAACTTGCGAGTGCAAAGGTACGAAGAAAAATCATTCGGCTGTGAATCATTATGTCCATTAAATCGGACGTATGGTGTAAAAAGGGATACAAAACGTCCAAAAGGGGGACCTAGAGTCCAGAATGCATAAAAACAAATACCCAAAGAAAACTGTCTCATAGGCCAAAAATGTCGCATTTTGCGATGATTTTGCATAAAAAACGGCAAAATGTTTTGGTTTTTTGCAATTATTTCTTAATTTTGCCGAAGAATCCGATGAAAACGGCAAAAATCGGATACATTCTGAATGAGAAAACTGTTTGTTATATTCCTACTGACACTGATTGCTGAAACCCTTCCAGCACAGCTGCTGCATTTTCATCAGCTGACGGTAAAGGACGGATTGCCCCATAACTCTATTATTGCATTGGGACAGGACAAGCAGGGAAATCTATGGCTGGCAACTTCAAGCGGAATGTGCCGCTACGACGGAGAAAAGTTTGAGATGATTTCCACCAGAAGTCTGCCTGACAAGCGTGTTGACCGCATCAACTGCGCCAAAGACGGTTCGATATGGGTGCAATGCTACGAACAGCACGACAAGGTATCACGCTATGATACCCTTACTCGGCAGTTTATCACCTATGACACCCTGTCGCTTGCCGATTCCATTCGCAAACAGGTTGTATTGCCTCTGAACCGCACCTTTAAAGATTCCAATTCTGAACGCACCTGGACCGTGAAGAAACGCAACCTCGTGGAGGGAAATGTTGCATATACTGGCCAGATGGCTATTGATGCAGGGTTGATGGACGAGACAATCTTCTCTCTCCTACTCGACCAGCAGGGTATTCTATGGGCTGGCTCCGCCAATAACGGCCTGTTCTTCGCTGACACACAACAGCAATACTACAAACGACTGGTAAGCGGTACGAATCCATTGGTACGCACGATTTGCAAAGACAGCGGAGGAACGCTGTGGATAGCCGACAGCAAGGAGTTGGATGCGTTGTCAGAAGAGAAAAAGGAATATGAGGCAGTCAGTTATCCGCTGAAAGACTCCATAGAAGGACGTCGCATCCGCCCCATCATTGAGGATTCCAAGAAACAGCTGTGGATCGGAGCGTTCGACGGGCTGTACCTGAGGCAGGACATCAATAACCGCACATTCCAGAGGATAGAATTCCCTGATACCTTGACACACTCCGTATATGCACTTGCTGAGGATGACAAACAGCGGCTTTGGATAGGAACAGAAAAGGGACTGTACCGCATTAATCCAGATGGGAAAATGCTGCCACAGCTGATAGACAGCACACTCGTACACATCATTAACATCTTCCCAGGTAAGGACCATTGTTGGATAGCCTCTGAAAAGGGACTATTCCGTAAGACCAACGACAAACTGGAGCAATGGAGCGACACTGAGGCACACTGTGTACTGACCGATGCCACAGGTCAGACGTGGGTGGGCACTGATAACGGGCTGTGTCGCATAGCAGGTCGTGAATTGCAGCCCTTTGCATCACCCGCTGACGGACATATTGTGAAAGGTATGCTCTATTGGCACGACTTCCTGTGGTGCAGCTACGATCAGGGCATCTGTTGCATCAATATTTATACCGGCAAGAGCACGAAGTTGCATACCCAATATAATGAATATTCGGAGGGAGCTGTTTTCCTCGACGCCCAAACTGGGACGTTATACTTTGGTGGCACTCAGGGCATAGACTGTTTCGTGGCTGACAGCCTGGAGCCGCAACTGCGCAGCGGCATGAGTCACCTGTGGCTTGAAGAGGTGACAGAACAGGTGACCCTGAAAGACGACAGTATGCCTCTGACGGCATGGTGGCAGTGGGCCATAGCAGTGGTGATATTCTGCGGTATCGCTTGCACAATAGCAGTAGTGATATTGCGGAAACGAGGGTACAAGGGAATTTCTGAAAAGTCAGAAGATATCTACTTACCGACAGAGGCTATTGATGAGACTTCCGAAACTCAGGAAGAGGTTGCTCCAGCAGTATCACCCTTCATGGCCAAGGCAACAGCCTATGTCAATGCGCATCTGGCGGACACAGAGCTTACTGCCGAGCAGATAGCACGCGAGATGGCCATGAGCCGTTCGAAGCTCTTTGAGCTGATGAAACAGGAAACAGGCAAGGGTGTGATGGAATTTGTGCGCGACCTGCGTCTGGAGTATGCAGCCAACCGTCTGGAGGCAGGCGACAGCGTAGCAGAAATAACCTATGCCTGTGGCTTCAGCGACCCAAGCAGCTTCCGCCGCGCCTTCACAAACAAATACGGAGTCACCCCATCACAATACAGAACGAAAAATAGGTGACAGGTGAGAGGTTAAAGACTTTGGCAACAGTTTAAATTCAAGCCTGCAGTCGTTTGATGTGACTACAGGCATGAATATCCATTCGAATGTCATTCTGAAAGGTCATCTTTCTCTTTCAGCATAGCCCATTTTACAAGACTTTAGCCATTTCCATTAAACATCTTTTTGTATATCTCAACAAATTGCTGCTCCAACTCATGGAGCCTCCTATTTGTCGCATCAACATCTTTCAATTCCGCGTAAGTATTCTTCATAAATGAAGACATTCCGCTTAATGCCAGTCTTAGGCTACCATCTTCATTTACTGTATCCACTTCTATATTTAGTCCAGATACATGCTTTGCAGATTTTCTTTCTTTACTTATCTTCCAGTCTTTGATAAACTCGTCAAATGTCCCCATAGTCTGATCTTATGTGAGGATGTGCCAATTGACACCTCCTCATTACTTTTACTTATGAACTTCTAGAATATTTATATTTCGTAGGATAAAAAAATATTTACATATTGCCCATCTAGCCAATTTCAGCTTCAATATCTGGAGTTTCATCAAGAGTATTGCTCTTGTCCTCTGGCATCATAGTTGATTGTGCCAGTTTACGTGCCTGTTCTTCTGTTTCTTTAGCAACCTCTTCAGGGGGCTTATCTGTGAAAAGCTTAACTACTTCTTCATATTCTGCGCTTCTGATGTAATCTCACGAACATAACAACATTTATTCAACTTTTCAATTATGCCAGGTATAAATCCCTGATATCCAATAGACGCAACATCCTCAATAGCACCATCCTTCATTGCTTTCCATTTTTTTGAGTTTGCAACCCATATACCGCGAGCAGCCTTAATTGCCTTAGAACCTTCTGAGATTACCGCAGGACCATCCTTAAAATATTTTCCTAATTTAGTAACGCTTAAAAAATAACTTGGGATGAAATTGCATATTAAACCGCCTTGAC
>ERZ842401.1582-NODE-1582-length-32231-cov-6.417299_pt1 | contig 32231 bp, 18 predicted proteins | sample MGYA00521270_ERZ842401 | MGnify/ENA primary metagenome ERZ842401 (study PRJEB31892, sample SAMEA3878208) | bioreactor metagenome | biome: Moose rumen | place: Sweden | collected 2011-10 | study: EMG produced TPA metagenomics assembly of the PRJEB12797 data set...
ATGCTTTCAACGTGAATCGCCCCGACGATTTCAAGGGCCACAGCCTTTCCGTCAGCGACATCGTTGCGCTGAAGGCAAATGGCGAAGTATCCTTCCATTATGTGGACAGCTTTGGGTTTCGCGGGCTGGACGGCTTTCTGCCGGACAATCCCCTGAAAAACGCGGAAATGACGGTGGAAGATGATTACGGCATGATCGACGGCATCATCAACAACGGCAGGAATCCCGCCCTGGAACCGCCCCGGCAGGAAGAACCGCCGACAGCCCCGGAAGCGCCCGCGCAGGCGGAAGAACCGCACAAGCAGGAGTTTCCGTCCATCCTGGAAAGGCTGAACAGCCCGCAGCCTGCCCGCGCTGCCCCGAAAAAGGATAGCCCCAAGAAAAAAATAGGAATGGAGTTGTGATTATGCCTGAATTTGCACCTGATGAAAGAAACCTGATTCTTCTCTACAATACCGGCTCCCGCGAAGAACTGGTGAAAGAATTGAATGAAATGCTGCCCCATATGGAGCAGGATCAGGACGCCCTGTGTGGCATGGCCGTTTCCGTGGCGGAAAAGCTGGGCCGTATGACCGACGCGGAATACGATGCGTTGTGCGCTGAACTGGAACCCACTTTCTAAGAAGGAGGATACTATGCCCGATAAAGCAATGGCTTACGCGCAGATGGCCGAGGATACGGCGAAGCAGATCACCGGCAGCTACGAACGGTGGACGGCGTTCCTTAGCACGGCCGCGCGCGTCTACAAATATCCCTATACGGAGCAGCTCCTGATCTACGCGCAGCGGCCGGACGCGACGGCCTGCGCGGAATACGGGCTGTGGACAAACACCATGCGCCGGTATGTGCGGCGCGGCTCCAAGGGCATCGCCCTGATCGACACGTCCGCCGAAACGCCCCGCATCCGGTACGTTTTCGATGTGTCCGACACCGGCGCGCGGGAAGATTCCGTGCCCGTAAACCTGTGGAAAATGGAGCCGCGCCACATGGACGCGGTGATGAGCGTACTGCAAACATACTATGGTGTTCAACGGTCTTCTCTGCTTGAACTGTTTGAAAGCGCCGCGTACAGGCGCGCTGGCCGGTATTGGGAAGAAAACGAAAAGGATGTCATCGGTATCGTTGACGGTTCCTTCCTCGCGGAGTATGATAGGTTTGGCCTGGAGGACGCTTTCAAAAAAGCGGTGAGCGTCAGCGTCGCCTACGCGGTCATGTCCCGATGCGGGCTGGAGCCTGAAAAGCGCTTCAACCGGGAGGATTTCAAGAATGTGTTCGATTTCAACACACCCGAGGCCATTTCTCTCCTGGGAACGACAGTAAGCGATTTGAGCGAAAGAATTCTTCGACAAGTTGAAATACTCGTCAAGAACGACGAAAGGAGACGGGAAAATGAGCGAACTGATGAACAGCCTGACCTATCGGCAGGAAGGGGACGTGCTTCTGCCCAACGTAACCCTGGGCGAGATGGAAACGACGAAGCCCATCGGGAAGTACGGAAGGATGAGGAAACAGTATCTCAAGGAACAGCGCCCGGTGGTGTACAATCTCCTGGTGTTCAGCGGGAAGCTGCAAACGCACCTGTTGGAGATCGAGGAAACGGCTCAGCGCCGGTTGGAACAGATGATGTCCGAAATGAAAGAGAAGGCGGGCCTGACAGAGAAACTGAAAGCCGAGAATCAGATGCTTTGGGTGGGCCAGATGAACGCACTGAAAGCCCAGGCCGAGGAAATCCTGATGAACGAACTGATCTGCAACTGACAGGGGAGCAGCCGGAAGCACAGACGGAAGACACCATAGAAGAAAGCGCAGAGGAAAACGAAGCCTCTGCGCTTTCTTCTGCCATCCGGGAGAGTACGGATAGGTCTGATGCTCAAATTCATACGATTGCGGATGAAGCGCCGGATGCTTCCGGACAAGCAGACTTCGTGTTTCCTGAAATGCAGACAGAGCAGCAGTCCCTTTTCAGCTTGCCTGAACAGTCTGCCGTTCCTGCGCAGGCTTCAGCGCCACGTGCATATACCAGTATTCATTATCCCCAGGATGTTGTGGATACCGCCGTATCTATTGGAGCGAATGATCGGGAAAGCCGTTTGAAAATCTGCGCTTTCTTCATGAAGAATAAAACCGTAGAAGAAAACGCTGCGTTTTTGAAAGAACACTATCGCGTCAATGGGGCTGGATTCTATGTGAATGATCGGCCTTACGCCATTTGGTATGATGAAGATGGCTTGCGGCTTTCCATGGGCAAAAGCGCGTTTGGCAGCTATTCCCGCCTCTATCTGTGGGAACAGGTCGCCGTGATGATTCGCCGTCTGCTGGATGAGGGACGTTATCTGCCGCAGTATGATTTGGAGATGGTGCCTGCGTTTGAACGCGGTGAACTCGGTCAAAGCCTGCTCTATCTCCAGCGGGATATTGATCAGGAAGCTGAAAAAACGAATTATCTCCCAGGGCTTTCGGCCATAGCAAACAGTCCTGATGGTTTTCCAGGGGCATTGTCTTTGATGACGAATATGCTCGCACAGCCGGATGCTGTCCGTATCCTGACAGATGAGATGGAGGAATTTGTTTCAGCTTATGCCCAAAACAGGAATCTTCTTCGATTTCATCATCATAACCCCGCTCGGATGCTTGCCCGGCTGCGGGACTTGCAGCTTGAACAACTGACCTTTACTGCCGCGCCGGATTTTGATCCCCAGCGGCAGTTTTTCATTTCAGAGGATGAAATTGACCACCTGCTGCGCGGCAGGCCCGACAATCATGAATACCGGCTGAACGTGTATTCCTTTTTTCTCTCCCACTCTGATACAAAAGACAGAGAAAAGTGTCTGCGTAACATTCACGGAGAATATAGCGGCAGTTATACCGGGAATGACAATACTTTGTATACCACCAAAGGCGTTTCCTTTAGCCATGGCGTTCTCACAAAGCCTTATGCGGAAATAACTCTGTCCTGGAACGCTGTTGTACACCGCATTGAAAAACTGATTCAACAGGGACAGTTTATATCGGAGGCGGATCGGGCGGCTATACCGGATTATGAAAGAAAGCAGGCTGCCCGTCAGATTCTGAACGGATTTATAGATGCACCGGATTATATCCCGCGTCCCTATACGGGCAACGAAATCACTGATTATTGGGAAAACGTCACGCAAATCCAGAAACAGTTGACCGATCCTGAACGTGTGGAAGCTATTTTTGCTTCCCTCACGCAAATCATGGATATGACACTTCCCACTGACAGGAGTTATACCAATCGGCAGCAAGCTGTTCAGACGATGGAAGCCTTTCGGGATGGCACATATTCTCTGTTCGGTGAGAAAAGAGAACCGGTGCTTGTTGAGAATAGTTCCGACGCTGAATCAGCTAAGGAATCTGAACTGTCTGAATCTTCTTTGGAGTTGGAACAGAAAACAAAAGAGCAAGAAAATCAGCCACCGTCTCACATCACGAAGCCGCCTGAAAAGTATCAGTTAGGCTTTGGACATATGGGCAATGGAATTACAGTTTGGAACAACCTTGAATATGAACATGGCGATTATAAGACTGTTGCCCATATTGCTGCTGACCGCACTGTAACCTTTTATGACGATGAAATGCCTGAAAGCGTCAGGAAGATCATCATTGAGGAAGCGGAAACATCCGACGCCAGGATTTCTGCGACGCAGAATATTCCTGTGTTTTCCACACCTCCACGCGAGAAAGAGCTTTCTCCCAATGCACAAGCAGTACAGCCATTGCCCCTTGATCATCCGGCTGAACAAGCGGAATTGCCAGAAAAAGAAACGCAGGAACCCCCGCCGCAGGCTGCGCCATCCTCTGTACCTCCTCAAAAAGCACTGACCCAAGAGGACATTGACGGTGCGCTTCAGGAGTGGAACGGCATCCTGGAAAGCAAGCAGACTGTCATCCGCTATATGCAGGAACATGGCCGAGAGCGCGGCACAGCGGCATGGCTGCGGCAGGAATATGGAGACGATCTGCCTGTTTTCCCCGTCACGACGGAAAGTGCTGCTGGAGATATTGCCTGGACAAGAGTACAGCGAGATTTGGCCCGGCTGATTCAGGAAGATCGTTTCCTGACAGAAGAAGATCGTCAGGAATTGGAAGCAACTGATCCTAAAGATGTTCAGGAAAAAAATACTGAACCCATAACTAAGGAAGAAACGATAGCTCCTGCCCATGTCTCTGAATACGTTACACCCGGTGGGATCGTGTATCATGCCGGGGATTCGTTGGATTCCTATGCTCAGGAAGGAAGAATTACCCGGATCACGGTAGATCATGTGACAGACGGATATGTTTCGCTCACGTCTGAATCCTGGCCGGGGCAATCACCTTTAGATGTTGTTCGGGAAGCCTTTGAAAAGAATCTGGATAACGGAGTATACAAATTCATACCTGAAACCATTGAAGGAAATGTACCTGCATCAACGCGGATGAGCGCGGATGAAATTGTGAAAATTCCTCTTACCATGGAAGCAGCATTGGAATATGAAAGTTTGAAACAACAGTATCCTGATGCGCTGATCGGTTTTGAACAACACGGAAATTATGAGTTTTATGGAGATGATGCGGAAAAGGCCGCACGGATAATAAAGGCTCGGATACTGGAGAAGGAATTCCCAGGTGGCCGTACCGCTGTTACAGGTTTTCCAGCTAAACACTGGGCAGCCTTTTTCAGACAGTTATGGCGTACCGGAACTGATGTATATCTGGCAGGAGAAAAGCCCGATGGCACGCACGAAGAAACGAAGTATCTTCTTGGGAAAGACTATCTTCCTCTGCATGTACTCGTCCACATCAATCAACGGGCATATGAAATCCAAAAAGTCGATTATGAACAGAACATCGTTACACTGCGGGACAGAAGTCCTATTCAAGACGCACGTTTTCCTCTGATCAGGGAAGAAGAAACAGAATATGTCCGATCCTGTCTGGAAGAAGAACCGGATTTCCCCATGTATGACCTCATGCGATACGAAGAATCAGAACAAGACAGAAACCAGGATTCTTCGGCAGCGCAGGAAAGCGAACATCCTCTCCCGGATTCGGGCATTTCTGAATCCAACATGAACAACGATGAATCTTATTCCGCTCCCCGGATGATGGAAACCGTGGTGGAATTGACGCCGAAGGGTTATCAGGTAACAGAGACTCGCCCCGTACACGAATACCAATACGACTGTATGTACCATGACATTGCTTATCTGGACGGGCAGGCGTATCAGGCAGAGAAAATCGGGCTGCTTGAAGTCACTTTTCAGCCATTGGAAACTGAAAATGTTTATCCGGTTCTCCGCGTGGAAAGCAGAGAACGCCTGGAAATCTTGTTGGCTCAGGACGAAAGGAATAAGCATCTGCTCTCATCTTCTTCATCAGAAGATCGCATACAGGCAAGGGAAGCGTGGAAAAACCGTTCTGTCGGACAGGAAAGACCGCAAGAATCTCAAATGGAGATACCAACAGATTCTTTCGTGTACCAGGGCTATCACTTCGAGCCGGTAGGGGTATTTCCGAAAACGATGACCTTCATGGAAATATCCAATAGAACAGTATCACACACTGAATTGGATATTACCGATGAACCGAACGCAAGGCATCCTTACTCTCATCAGGCATTTTATGCTGCCGCCCACGACATAGAAGCAGACATTTTTCGGTGCTTGGAAACCCAAAAGCTGTATATGCCGGGTGAACATGAACTGTTTGAATATGTTGGCTCTTATGAGCCTTACCTTGCGCCTGACCGTCCATTGGAAACGGCGCAGAAAAAAGAAAACCCAACTGCGCAGGTCCAGCCGCAAAATTTACGAATCAGCGACGATCACCTGGGTGAAGGCGGCGCGAAAACCAAGTTCAAAAACAACATGGCTGCCATCTATACCCTGAAAACCCTGGAAACTGAAGAACGGCCTGCCACACCGGAAGAACAGGAAATTATGTCCCGGTATGTGGGCTGGGGAGGCTTGTCTGCCGCTTTTGATTCGGACAAGAAGGATTGGAGCAGCGAATATGAGGAACTGAAAGCGGCGCTGACCCCGGAAGAATATTCCGCCGCCCGTGCTTCCACCCTGAACGCGCACTATACCTCGCCTACAGTGATCCGTTCCATCTATGAGGCCCTGGGCAACATGGGCTTTCAGAAAGGCAATATCCTGGAGCCTGCCATGGGCGTGGGCAACTTCTTCGGGATGCTGCCGGACTCCATGCGGGAAAGCAAGCTGTACGGCGTGGAACTGGACAGCATCACCGGCAGGCTGGCTCAAAAGCTCTATCCCCAGGCAGATATTACCGTGGCGGGCTTTGAGACAACAGACCGGCGTGATTTCTTTGATGTAGCTGTCGGCAACGTCCCCTTTGGTAACTATAAGGTCAACGACAGGGCGTACAACAAGCTCGGTTTTAACATTCACAACTATTTTTTCGCTAAAGCATTGGATCAGGTACGTCCTGGCGGCATTGTGGCTTTCGTCACATCACGCTACACCATGGACGCCAAATCCCCGGAAGTGCGGAAATACCTGGCACAAAGGGCCGAACTGTTAGGCGCTGTCCGGCTGCCCAACAACGCCTTTTTTGCCAATGCTGGCACCGAGGTGACCACGGACATCATCTTCCTGCAAAAGCGGGACCGGCCCATCGACATCGAACCGGATTGGGTACACCTTGGCATGACAGGAGACGGGATTCCCGTCAACAGCTACTTCGCCGATCACCCGGAAATGGTGCTGGGTAATATCGCCTGGGACAAGAGCATGTATGGGGATGAACGGGAAACAACCTGCGTTCCCCTGGAAGGCGTGTCCCTGGCCGATCAGCTTTCTGTCGCCATACAGCGTCTGTCCGGCCAGTATCAGGAAGCCGAATTGCCCGATCTGGCCGAAGGAGAGGAAATTACAGATACCATCCGCGCAGATCCCAACGTAGCCAATTTTTCCTATTGCGTGGTGGACGGAAAGGTATACTACCGTGAAAATTCTGTCATGGTGCGGCCCAAGCTGAGCCAGACGGCCCAGGAGCGCACGGCTGGTATGGTGGAGCTGCGGGATTGCGTACATGAATTGATGAACGCGCAGCTGAACAATTTTGAAGATGAGTTCATTCAAAAGCTGCAAACAAGACTAAACACGCTGTATGACGCTTTCACCGCCAAATACGGACTTATCAACTCCCGTGGGAACGCTCTGGCTTTCTCCGCGGATTCTTCGTATTATTTGCTTTGTTCCTTAGAGGTATTAGACGAAAATGGCAATTTGGAACGCAAAGCAGATATGTTTTTTAAGCGCACCATTCGCCAGCAGCAGGTGATCGACCACGTGGACACCGCCGTGGAAGCCCTGGCCCTGTCCATTGCGGAGAGGGCAAAGGTAGACTTACCCTATATGGCGCATCTCACCGGGAAAACGGAAGATGAGATCGCTTCTGATCTCCAGGGCGTGATCTTCCGTCTGCCGGAAGCTGCGGACAGAGATGGACGTTCCCACTATGTCACCGCCGACGAATATCTCAGCGGAAATGTGCGCAAGAAACTAAGAGTAGCACATTCATGGGCTGAACAGGATGATTCCTTTACTGTCAACGTAAAAGCACTGGAAGCGGTGCAGCCCAAAGACCTGAACGCTTCGGAAATCGATGTTCGTTTGGGCTCGACCTGGATTGATCCCAAATTCATCCGTCAATTCATGTATGAAACCTTCCATACCCCTTCCTATTATCAGTGGGAAGATTATCCCTATGCGAGAAACCGCAATGCTATTTCTGTATTCTTTTCCGCCATCACCGCTGAATGGAATATCACGAATAAATCTTCCATTCATTATAACGATGTTATGGCCAACACTACCTTCGGCACATCACGCATGAACGCCTATGAGATTTTGGAAGCTACCCTGAATCTTCGGGATGTGCGTGTGTATGATAAAAAAGTTGGGCCAGACGGAAAAGATACTCGTGTTCTGAACAGCCGGGAGACAACTCTGGCCCAGCAAAAGCAGCAGGCTATCAAGGATGCTTTTCGTTCCTGGATATGGAAAGACCCTGATCGCCGCGATGAACTGGTGCAGGTGTATAACGAGCGCTTCAACAGCGTCCGGCCCCGCGAATATGATGGTTCCCACATTTCTTTCGCGGGCATGAACCCGGAAATCAACTTGCGGCCCCATCAGCGGAATGCAATCGCTCATATCCTGTATGGCGGAAATACCCTGTTGGCTCATGAAGTAGGGGCAGGGAAGACGTTTGAAATGGCCGCTTCCATCATGGAATCCAAACGGCTGGGCTTATGCAGCAAAGCTATGCTCGTAGTACCGAATCACCTGACGGAACAATGGTCCAGTGAATTTCTCCGTCTGTATCCCTCCGCAAAACTCCTGGTCACAAACAAAAGGGATTTTGAGAAGAAGAACCGCAAAAAATTCTGCGCCAGGATCGCTACCGGCGATTATGACGCGGTTATTATCGGTCACTCTCAATTTGAGAAAATACCCATTTCCTTTGAACGGCAGGAACAAATGCTCCAGGATCAGATTGATGAAATCATGGAAGGGATTTCGGAGGTAAAAGCAAACCGAGGAGAACGATTTACAATCAAACAGATGGAGCGTTCACGGAAGCAACTGGAAGCCCGTCTGGAAAAACTGAGGGCAGATCACAAGAAAGACGACGTTGTTACCTTTGAACAATTAGGAATAGACAGGCTCTATGTTGACGAAAGCCATGCGTACAAAAACCTTTTCTGTTTCACAAAGATGACCAACGTAGCTGGTTTAAGCACCGCCGAAGCTCAAAAATCCAGCGATATGTTTTTGAAATGCAGGTATATGGACGAGCTTACGGGAGGACGCGGCATTGTTTTTGCTACGGGCACTCCTGTCAGCAATTCTATGGTCGAAATGTATTCGATTCAGCGGTATCTGCAATTTGGCACATTGAAAAGCCAAGGAATGTCCCACTTTGATTCCTGGGCGTCTACCTTCGGGGAAACGGTGACAGCGCTTGAATTGGCCCCGGAAGGAACCGGCTACCGGGCCAGAACACGGTTTGCGAAGTTTTTTAACCTGCCGGAACTCATGAACATGTTCAAAGAGGTGGCGGATGTAAAGACGGCAGACCAACTGAACTTGCCCACGCCGAACGCCCATTACGAAACAATTGCGGTAGAACCCTCGGCAATACAGACAGAATTGGTTCATTCCCTTTCAGAACGGGCCGCCGCTGTTCACAACCATATCGTCGAGCCTGACGAAGACAATATGCTGCGAATCACGACTGACGGACGAAAGCTGGGCTTGGATCAGCGGCTCATTGACCCGATGCTGCCGGATCACCCGGGAAGCAAGGTCAACGCCTGTGTGGACAACATTCTTCGCATATGGAAGGAAGGACAGGCGGACAAGCTGACACAACTCGTGTTCTGCGACCTTTCTACGCCTAAATCCAACGCTTCTTCACGTGCTGATACACCTAAAACAGAAGGATCACCAGCGACGCAAAATGAGGAAATAACTGAAACTCAAACGGAACCCATCATTGTGAACATGGATAAATTCAGTGTTTATGATGATATTCGTGCAAAGTTGATTGCCAGAGGCGTCCCAGCGGAGGAAATAGCTTTTATCCACGACGCGAATACGGAAGTAAAGAAGAAAGAGTTATTTGCGAGAGTCCGTGCCGGACAGGTGCGCATCCTCATGGGGAGTACCACAAAAATGGGCGCGGGCACTAACGTCCAGGACAGGCTGATCGCTTTGCACGATTTGGACGCGCCTTGGCGGCCCGGTGATCTGGAGCAGCGAGCCGGAAGAATCGTGCGCCAGGGAAACCGAAATAAGGATGTCTTTATCTATCGCTATGTCACGAAAGATTCATTTGACGCTTACTTGTGGCAGACTTTGGAGAATAAGCAAAAGTTTATCTCACAAATCATGACCAGCAAAAGCCCGGTTCGTTCCTGCGAGGATGTGGATGAAATGGCACTCTCCTATGCGGAGATTAAGGCCCTGTGTGCCGGTGATCCCCGTATCCGCGAAAAAATGGATTTGGACATTGAGGTGGCCCGGCTGCGCCTGATGAAAGCAGACCATGAAGCTAACCGGTTTCATCTGGAAGATCAGGTGCGGAAGACTTTCCCACGGAAGATCAAACAATGCCAGGAACAGATCGAAGGGTATCTTCGGGATATTGACGGTCTGGCAGCCCATCCTTTGCCGGAAAAGGATTTCGTCGGGATGACGATTGATGGAACCTACTATTCCGTGAAGGAAAAAGCCGGTTCAGCCCTGATCGAATTCTGCAAGAAGCACTTTACGACTGATCCCATCGAACTGGGCGAATACCGCGGATTTGCCATGACGCTGCAATATGATTCCTTTTATAAGCGATTTGAGGTCACGATGAAAGGGGCCTTGTCCTATCGCGTGGAGTTGGGCAGCGACGTATATGGAAATCTTCAACGTATCGAAAACGTCCTGAAGGACATTCCAAACAACCTGACGGCGGCCAGGGCACAGCTTGAAGACTATGAAAAACAGACTGTGACGGCAAAAGAAGAAATGGTGAAACCCTTTCCCCAAGAGGAAGAATTGCAGGCAAAAAGCGCACGATTAGCAGAACTGAACGCGGATTTGAATATGGACGGCCAACCCCAGCAGAAGGAAGAAACCGAAAACAATGACGCGCCTGAACAGGAAACAGCGGTCAGTGATGAGTCCGAAAAGGAGATCGCAAAACAGGCCCGTCCTTCCATTCTGGAACGGCTTCAACAGCCCTGCGCCTGCTCCGCCGCGAAAAGAAATATTCCCGCAAAGGAGGTTCGATAATATATGAATGAAAAAGAAAAGGATTGGAAAACCGTACCGATATACAAAGAATCCGGCCTGACGGCGAGGGAAAACAACGAATTGGATGTGTTTCAGGCTTCCAACTCCGCCAACAAAGCCTGCGCCGAGGCCATTGAAAAAGCGATCACGGAGAATTGGGATGGCGTCATGTTGAAGGACGGATGCGTACAACTGGTCATGGAGCAATTTGGAGAACAAAGGCTCATGTTCGTTCTGGCGAACGCCTTACAGCTTCACGCCATGGACGGAAGATTCGGCCGGGAAAATCTGGCCTGGGCACAGATGGTACAGATTGAACCCGTGGCGACGGAAAACCCTGCCGAAAGGCGCTATGCCTGGGACATTCACAGCCACCCCGCCAAGCTGGACGAATTTGCCGTGCAGACACGGAAAGCCATCGAGGAAAACGCCGTTCGTGAAACGCCGGTATACCAGGAACCGTATCAATACGCCTTAGATAACGGCGAAACCATCCCCTTTTGGGATTCCCACCGCTGCGACATAGCGTGCAGGGACGCCATTGATAAAGCTATCGACGATCATTTTGATGGATTCCGCTTGGCGGGAAACGCGCCGGATGGTGTTTTGAGAAGGTTCGGCATGGATCGTACAATGTATGTTATTGCCAATTCCATCCAGCTTATGCGCGACGATGGCCGTATCTCCCAGCATAACGTCCAGTGGGCGACCAAGGTGCCCGTACCCCACGGAAATGAACAGGACGATTCGCTGCGCCGGGATTTCCTTGTACGCTCGCATCCCGGCCTGTTCAATCTGTTCGCCAAGATCACCAGGGATCAGGTTCTGAAAATGCAGAAGCGTCAAATGGAACAGAAAATGGGCAAGGAGAAAGAGCATCGTCCTTCTATCCTGAAACAATTGGGCAAGCCGCTTTCCCGTTCTAACGGTAATCATACGTCCGCCCGAAAGAAAGAGCAGATGATCTGACTGTGGAAAAGAAGGACGAAAAGAAAATCGGGATTCTGGTTCGCGTCACCCCTGAACAGCTTGACATGATCCATGAACGGATGAAGGAAATCCATACGGACAACCGGGAAGCCTATATCCGTAAAATGGCTATTGACGGATATATCCTGGAGATGGACGATACCGCCCTGCGGGAAATGAGCAGATACCTGCACAGCATCAGCAACAATTTCAATCAGGTGGCGAAGCTGGTGAACAGCACCAGCCGTGTGTATGACGCTGATCTTCAGGACATGAGGCAAAAACTCAACTGTATTTGGGAGATGCAGAAGCAGTTTATGGAGAAGCTGAGCCAGATCAAGTAAAAAACGCGGGGGAACCGGTGGATCAGTACCGATTTCCCCGCGTTCTTTTTATGCCTCGCATTATTCCCGGACATATGCCGCCCAGCCAACATAGCATTTGGCTTCCGGCAGCACCAGTATACCGTATTCCGGATCACGCCCGCGGATGAGCAGACATTTCTTGATTTCGCCGTCCTCGCACAGAGAAGCGTGATTTTCAATGAATTGCCTGTCAACGGTCATGTCTGTGATGAAGTTCTCAAAGTCAATGGCCTGCAAACGGATTTCCTTCACGACCTCATAAGGCCGTTCATCTGCGACATCATGCAGTACGATCAGATCATTGACCACCCTGGGCTGCTTGACAAAGTAGGCTGTCCCTGTTTTGTCCATGTTCTCTCACCTCTTTTGTGGGATATATCATAATTATATCATAAATTTTGTGATTTGGGATATATCCCACACGATTTATCGCAAATTTTCCTACAATGGCGATATACGATAAGTCGCAGAGAGGATGGTTTCCCAATGAATACCAAGAAAGCGATTGCCGCCCGGATTCAGGGTTTGTGTAAAGAGAAGCACATTGCCGTCAATGGTTTGGCGAACATGGCGGGAATCGCGCCGTCAACCATCTACAGTATGCTGAACGCGAAAAGCATGAATCCCGGCGTCGTTTCCATTAAAAAGATTTGCGACGGGCTGGGGATCACCGTGAGGCAGTTTTTCGACTGTGATCTTTTTGACGAAACGGAGCAGGAAATCCGGTAATAAACAAATACGCATTTGGAAACAAAAGGGCATTGACAGCGATGCCCTTTTTGATATATAATCGGCTTTGAACAAGAACAAATGTTCTTATAATCCTATTTTTATTATTATTCCACAAACTGGAAGAATTTATTGCAGGAAAAGGAGGTGCCAAAGCATGGAGACGCGCCAATACATTGCCTCGGACCTAAAATCCTTTTATGCCTCGGTGGAGTGTGTGGCGCGTGGGCTTGATCCCTTGACGACGAATCTGCTGGTAGCGGACGAAAGCCGCACGGACAAAACTATCTGCCTTGCCGTCAGCCCCTCTCTGAAAAGAATCGGTGTGCCAAGCCGTCCCCGGCTGTTTGAAGCCCAAGAACGGATTCGGATGTTTGAAGCCTATACCCATACCAAGGTGAATTATATCATAGCGCCGCCCCGGATGGCCGAATACATCCGTGTGAGTTCCAAGGTTTACGAGATTTATCTTCGTTATGTAGCCCCGGAGGATATTCATGTCTATTCTATCGACGAGGTATTCATTGACGCAACCCCATATCTCCATCTGTACCGGGCCGAAGCAGAAAAACAGGGTGTTTCCCCAGCGCATTTTATGTCCATGACCATGATCCGGGACGTGCTGAAAACGACGGGAATCACCGCAACCGTGGGCATCGGCACCAACTTGTATCTGGCGAAGATCGCCATGGATATTGTGGCGAAAAAGAAAACGGCGGACAAGGATGGAGTACGCATTGCGGAACTGGACGAAAACCAATATAAGCTGCTGCTGTGGACACATCGGCCTTTGACTGACTTCTGGCAGATTGGTCCAGGCACCGCGCACAGGCTCCAGCATCGGGGTATGTACACCATGGGTGATATTGCGGCTATTTCCCAAAGCAATGAGGATATGCTTTATAAGCTGTTTGGCATCAATGCTGAAATTCTGATCGACCACGCTTTCGGCATTGAACCCACCACTATGCGGGATATTAAAGAGTATAAATCGGATGGACACAGTTTAAGCACCGGTCAAGTGCTGCCCCGGCCATATCAATACGGTGAAGGACTGCTGGTGTTTAAGGAAATGACAGATCTGCTCTGTGCTGATCTGCTTGCAAAGAATCTGATGACGCCATCACTGACGTGGTGGGTATCCTACGACCCGGAATCCCTGGTTGCGAATCCATATTATCAAGGGCCGCTTGTTCTGGATTATTATGGGCGGCTTCATCCCAAGCATAGCAAGGGAACAGTGAAGATGCGGGTGCGAACCAACAGCAAGACTCTAATCATGGAACGGCTGGTTCCGTCCTTTGAAAGCAAGGTAGATCATCAGCTTCTGATCCGCCGCCTAGGAATCGCCGCCAACGATGTAGAATACGATGATGGATGTTATCAGTGTGACCTGTTCACAGATTTTGAGGCAGTGGAACGGGAACGAAAACTCCAGCGGGCCATGCTGGAAGTACGCAGACGGTATGGCATGAACGCAGTCGTAAAAGGCATGAACCTACTGGAAGGTGCTACCACCATCGAACGAAACAGCCAAATCGGGGGGCACCGCGCAGGTTCAGAACTTCCAACGGAAAAAGGTATGAAAACGCCTGCACAGACAATGAACGTCAGAAAGGCAGGGGATAAACATGACGCAGGCAAATACCCCAACGGTGCTTGACCAGCAGCAGTATATCCTGTGGGATGGGCTGCTGGTGCCGGTTGATTTTCCATATCTGAATGCACTGTTATTAGGCCGTCCAAGGCATACCATGGACGATTTTTCCTTACGTCACCCTCAAATGGAGCAGAGCAAGCGGGCGAAGATTTTTTCTCCTTTTGACGCCCTGGACGGTTATGGAGAGAGTATCGAAGGAAAGAATACTGTGTATACAGATAAGATATACCTGGACGAAAGCGAAAAAGAAGAACTGAACCGCCGTCTCACGATTCTGCACCATCTGACCTATAACAGCCGAATGGCAAAGGCAAACCAGATAGTTGCCACCGTGAAATACTACGTTCCATGCACAGATGAACATTCTTTTTCATGCGGCATTCGCGGACAATACATGACGGAAACCGGCATCGTCTGGAAGGTGGATATGGAAGCCAGCCAAACGATCACCGTAAACCACAAGAGCATTGCTTTCGATGATATTCTTTCAGTTAAGGCCGATAATGAAAGCATCTTTTCACGTTCGTGGGAAGAATAAAAAACATGAGTACAAATCGGCAAAACTGTGCTATAATCACTTATATCAGAATGTGAGGAGGCAACAGTACTTATGTCGGCAACAATCAAAGAATTACGCACCGATCTGAAATTGTCCCAAGCCGCTTTCGCCAAGTCCATCGGCATCAGCACCGCGTCTGTTGTGGCGTATGAAAACGGCCACACAATTCCCCGGAAAAAGGTATTAGATAAGATCAAGGAAGTATACGGTGCGGAGATTTCCTTCGCTTCGGATGATGCAAAAGGGGAAAAAGCTTCTTCCGGTGAAAAACCGAAGCGCGGCAAGAAAAAAGCTGCCAATGTAAAGGATGCGCCTGCTGAAAAAACGAAAAAGGAAAAGCGCGGGAAAAAAATAGTCGATACGGAAAAGGCTGAAAAACCGATGCGCACACGGAGAGCTAAGAATACTGCCCCAACGATCATCATTCAATCTGCCTTGGGCGGCGCTATCACGGTAGAAGAAATCGTCGCCAAGGTCGGAACCGCCGATCAGGTTTATGTTCGGGTGGACGAAAACAAAGCCTATTGGGTACGCGGGGAAGAAACCGGCAGCGTTGATCTGTGGTAACGCCATTTCTCAATGGAATGAATCAAAAGCGCGCTGCGTCAATCTTTCAACCAAATTGATAAAGATAACGCACCCTTCATCAAAAGCCCAGGAAATGATACACGAGAAATGTCTTATCATTTCTGGGTCTTTTCTTTAATCCATTGTGGAATAAACCCTATTAAAAATGGATGATATGTTGATGCTGCGCCAGATGTAAAACCGTAGCTTCATCTTCCTATTTGCGCAAAAAGCAAACTGGAAAAGGGATTAACAGTTTCAAGACGAGGTAGTAGTTATGTGCGGACGATTCTTTGTTGAGGGAGAAAGTGAAAACGAACTGCTTGTCCGAATGATCGAGGAAGCGGAAAGACGGCAGCAGGCCATAATCGGCGAAAGAAATATCGCCAGGGGTGAAGTATTCCCTGCTTCCACCGTTGCATCCATGGCTATGGGGAAAAGCGGGGAGATCGGCATCTTCCCCATGGTGTGGGGCTTTCATCTGCAACCCAATAACAAACTTATCATCAACACCCGCAGCGAAACGGCGCTGGAAAAGCCTCTGTTCAAGAAATCCATGCTGGAGAGGCGTTGTCTGATTCCCTGCTCATGGTATTTTGAATGGGAAACTCGGGATGCGCAGCAAAGCCTGCTGGATGCTATGCCCTCTCTGCAAATTCAGGCAGCGGGCCAGACCATCAGAGGCAAAGCAAAGAATCCGACGAAGATCAAGTACGCCATCCGTCCGAAAGCACCAGGCATTATCTATCTTGCGGGCATTTACCGATATGAAGAAAACCAAAAGCTGCCGGTGCTGTCTATCCTGACGCGGGACCCTGCTCCGGAAATCTCTTTCATACATGATCGGATGCCAGTCATATTCTCTGAACAAAATCATGGCTTATGGCTGGATAAATCGGCTGATCCTCAAACAATATTGCAGCTATGTGAATTGAGCATGGCATACAGAGCAGCCTGATGTAAAACAATATTTCCGATAAAGTCCAGGAAACAGTTGCATGATGCCCTACGCCAGCGCTGTAAAATGTGCAAGACAGTTAGCGGATGGAGAGAAGGAATGAGTATTACGAAAGAACTGTTCGATTGTAGGCCCGTTTTATTTTTCAAACAGGGAAGAAATACTCGAATTGCTGAATAAAAACGGCTTAGAATCGAATGTACAAGCAGGTAAATATCATGATTTAAGAAAGCGTGGAGACAATTCACGCTTTTTCTTTTACAAAAATGGGAGGGAAAAATGGCAACTACAAATCTGATTCCACTTCATGTGGGGAAAGATGGCTCAATTATTAACGCCCTTCGGAGAACCATCGGGTATGTAGAAAACCCGGAAAAGACAGAAAAGGGCAGACTGGTATCAAGTTATAAATGTGTCCCGCGTACTGCTGCGGAGGAATTTGCTTTGGATAGACGCAGGTATTCTGTTCGTTCTGGAAGGGGATTACGAAAAAATGATGTGGTAGCCTATCATATGCGGCAATCGTTTAAGCCTGGAGAGATTACACCGGAAGAAGCGAATCGGTTGGGTTATGAACTGGCAATGCGATTTACAAAAGGAAACCATGCGTTTGTTGTTACTACCCATACTGATAAAAAACACATTCATAACCATATTGTTTTCAGCGCTGCTAATCTGACAGGGGATCACAAATTCCGTGATTTTCATGGTTCAAAAAAGGCATTAGCCAGATTGAGCGATATGATCTGTCTGGAAAACGGATATTCTGTGATCGATCATCCAATGAATCGCGGTAAAAAATACAATATATGGCTCGGTGAAAACAAAAAGCGTACCCACCGGGATGAACTGCGGGAAGCCATTGACATTGTACTAATAGAAAAGCCATCGAACATGGATGCACTTTTGAAGCTGCTTTCCGATGCGGGATGGGAAATAAAGCAGGGAAAGCATATCGCTTTCCGCAAACCAGGGCAGCAAAAGTTTATGCGATTGGATTCCCTAGGGGAAGAATACTCTGATGAAGTGTTGAACGCAATCTTCAAAGGTTCTCGCCGCCATAAGCCAAAACGGAATTATTACAGCCTTCCCCGTCAGAATGAACGGTTGGCTCTGCTTATCAATATCCAATCAAAGATACAGTCTGGAAAAGGGCCTGGTTACGAACGCTGGGCGAAAACTTATTACCTCAAGCAGATGGCTAAAACCGTCCTTTACATGTCAGAGCATGACTTGGATTTTGAAACGCTGAAAGAGAAAGCAACGGAAGCAACAAAGAAGAATAACGAATTACTGGAACAGATCAATGCCATCGACAGGCACTTGAAGGAAATCAGTGCTCTCAAAATTCACATTAGCAACTACATCAAGACGCGGGAAGTGTACCAGGAATACCATAGGCACGGCAATTCTAAAAAGTTTGAAGCTGCGCATGAACAGGAATTGGCCATGCACAGAGAAGCAAAAAAGGCTTTTGATGCCCTGGGCTTAAAGAAATTACCATCCATTAAAAGCCTTTCCGAAGAATACGAACAGCAATTAGCTGAAAAAAGAAAGTTGTATGCAGAGTATCAAAAGGTACATGCTGATATGCAGGAACTGCTGACCGTCCGCGCAAACATGGAGCAAATTCTGCAACAGGATGAGGCCAATAAAGAACAGGAAAGGAACCGTCAAAATGCCCGATAAATCTTCCGTCTGTACCATTTCGTTCCCCGGAGGGGTACATAAGCGTTTTGAAAAAACGCGCAGCCGCATGGTTTACCATGCGATTTGGGGGCTTGGGGGGATCACCCCAACAAGCCGCATTGTGAGTAATGATATCACAATGCCCCGCTTGCCTTTTTATCGGAACCTCAAGTTGGAAATCCAATAATAATAAGGAATTTCGCATTAAAAGTTCCGATAAAAACTGGATTATGATTCCTATGCTACCCAAAAGAGGGCAAGAACGGTCAGGATAAAAGTTTCGATAAAAAATGGAAATAATATATAGGAACGTACGAATCTCCTACACTGAAAGCCAGCGGAGCAAAACTCCGACTTTAATACAGGGAGGAGATTCTTTTGTTAACCATTCTATTGTTTTTTCAACAAAGTATCCCATTGGAAGAACTTCTCAAACGGTATGAGGAAAGGCTGACACAAGAAGGAAACTGTATATGTTATCGGTATGATATTGCTTAATTGGGCTGAGAATTTCATAAGCCTTCACTTAAGGAATGGTTATGACTACATGAATCAGAATGGGAGTCAAGTATTCTGCAATAATTATAAATTTCTCTTTGTAAAGCTCTGGCTTCCGGGAATTGCAACTTCCGATGAAGTGCCATGGAAGAAACAATCAGGGTTCCTTTTCCGCGCTTTTGTTCATAAAGTTGGGCCAAAGGACGAATAGAAGTGATTGCGGGCATTTCCGAAATGATTGGCCGACAGCCATCTGGCAAGGGCAAAGCGCATGATGTGGCCATAAGCCACCATTGCCAATCTGTATACTTTTCCGTGGGGAAATGCTGAAAAATCGGATGATCCGTGTCAATGAATTGCCCCATGCAGCCTGCTTGGTTAGGGAAAGAGCATACCGACCAAAAATCTGTGCTGAATTGCGTTGGAATAGCCTCGGACATTTTATCCTGATCCGGAGACAGATATACGCAGCCGCCAGCGGATAAAACTTCATATGCATAATCATCCATTTCCCGGCATTCGTAAACACCAGACGGACAAACAGGCATTTCATCTGCATATATCCAAAGCGGATAAGTGTTGGTTGCTCCGCAGTAATCTACAGTCAAGGTCAGTTTTTTCGCTCCCTGCGTTTCGGGCAATGAAAGGTGAATAGTTCCAAGATCGAACAATCCACCCGCAGGAGTATTCACCTCGGGCAGGTCTCCTTTGATGGAAAAACCGTCACCTTCCAAGCGCCACGTACAGCAGCCACAAAGAGTGGTTTTTCCGTAATGAGCCAGCTTTACCTGCGCTGATAACGTTTCCCCGGAAAAGAAAGTAAACTTAGGCAGTAATACCAGCGGCAGGACATCACGGAAAAATAAATGGAAATGTTTGGGCTGGGCAAAATCATAAGGTTTGGGTTTTAAGTGCGCGTTCAGCATGCCGACCAAAGCCGTTCCTTGTCCGGGAAAATCCTGCAAACCCAGCAGTGAGATACCGCTGTAATCTTCCGTTCGCAGAGCAGCTTCCACTTCCGCTCGGTAACAAAGCAAGGACAGTTCCCCGGATGCCTCCACCAGCTTTTTCCAGGCATCTTTCATATCCGTGGCATTTACTCGTTTCTGAATCAGGCGCAGATTATCTGGTTCAGTGACGCCCCGGTAGTCGGCAATTTCATCAAAGTCGGGCAATACCTCATATTGGCCTACCTCGAATGAGAATACGGGCTGTTGCGTTTTTGTGCGTATTTTCTTCATGGCGTCTGAATAGTCACGTTGTGTGTTGGGATATTCTTGATTCAACCAGCCTTGAAAATCATTGGAAGTGGCGCGGAGGGAATCCTCAAAGTAAGCCATGGAGGTATAGAAGTCGCTTTGCGGATCTTCGCCCGTCAAGCCATAATGCGTATTGGAGCCATTGGCATACAGGCGGGTATTATCAAAAGTTCGGGCATCTGACAAAAGCTGATCCATGAAAGCATGACCTTCTTCGTTCGTGTGCAGCTCATTGCCCAGCGTCAGCATCACAAAGGAAGGATGATTGGCCAGCATATTCAATATCTGCATCAGCTCTGTTTGGTAATACTGCTTTTTTTCGCCGTTGGAAAAGGCGTCCTTCGGGTCCCAATTACTCAACTCTGGTTGCATGAGCATACCCAGTTCGTCCGCGGCGAAGAAGGCGGCCTCCGGCGGGCAATGGCTGTGGAAACGCATACAGTTGATGCCGTAGGATTGATAGGTTTTCAGGATTTCTTTCCAGGCCTCCACCGTCATGGGAAGATATCCCGTTTCCGGGAATACTGCGCAGTTGGCTTCACTGCGCAAAAAGATACGGCGACTGTTCAGAACAAAGTGTCCCTCCTTGGCTTGAAAAGAGCGAAGGCCAAAGTGAACCGTTTTCGTTTCCAAGCCCATAGCGGATAGGGACAGCGTTTGCAAATTTCCTTCTTCCATATCCCACAGGGGAAGATTCTCTTTTATTCTCACATTGCGAATCCATACTTCTGTTATCCCGCTTTGGATATCAATTACTTTGGAAAGGTTTTGCTCAAGAGCCTCAGAATTCAAGTGAATCACGCCGTGCCAGTGGCATGCTGCGTCCAGCACAGCGCATACATCAAGCGTATCATGATGAGGATACACCCGAACATTGGACAGGAACACCTGATTTTCAATGCGCAGCCGCAGATAGCCCAGCATCCCGTTCCAGTTTGTTTGGGTTTCATCTGCGGCGGCAGAAGAACGGATGATAGGTTCATAAGGCCAGCCGGGATAGGTGTTATCGGACAGGAAAAGAAAAGAATCGTTTCCCGTTACATAGGGCGTTATCTCAAAGACATAAGGTGTGCTGATGCTGGCAGGCTGATACCAAGGTGCTTCCTGCCCATTCACATACAGCTTTAAATGTCTTGCCCGTTCACATTCCAAAAAGATACGCTTTCCAGCCGGAATCGTCCATTTTAGCTTCCTGCTGATTTTGGCTTGACCCTCAAAGGTATATTTCCTGGTAAGCCGGGTGACAATGGGATCGCCCTCCTGCCAGAAACCCAGCTTGCGGGCATTCTCCAAATGCCATTGCTTTTCTGTGCTGTCAGGAAAACCGATATAGTTTTCGTCCAGCGTACCCGGCAAACGCATCGGTGCGCTATGGCCGGGGATTTCGCATTGCCAGATGCCGGAAAGATCAAGAATCTCCATGTGATCGCGTTCCTTCATTTCAATAGGTTTTTGTGCAGGATTGCCCCTTGGTGGCTTTTGTCAATGGCCAGCACCGCGTCATAGCATTCTTTAGCCCGTTCCCTGTCGCCCAGGCCGTAGCTGCCCAGAGCGATCAGATATTCGCAATGGGCCCGGTTGCGGATGGACAGGTCTTCATCGAACAATTGCAGATCGGGCAGGGACACGGCGAAATAGTCGATCTTCACTTGATCATAATAGTGCTTTTCGCCGTAGGAAATCAGCTTGTAGAACCGGCTGCGGGCCTTGTCTTCCCGCCCCAGGGCGCGGTTGCCCAGGCCCTGATACAGGATCATGTCGGCGGGCTGGTCGTTGTAATACATGGCGGAGGCGGGCTCTTCATTGCCCGCGGCGGCCCGTTCCAGATGGCGAAGGCTTGCTTCCTCATTGCCCAGGGTCCTTTCCGCCAGGCCCAGGTAATAATGGATGTTATTGTCCTTGGCTCCTTCCAGCTTGCCTTCGCCAAGGTTATGGGGGAAGACCAGCGCCTGTTCAAACAGTTGCTTCGCCTTTTCGGCGTTGCCATTGTTCAAGGCCTGGATGCCCAACTGGGTCAGCGCTACGGCGTATTGCGTGGTCACCTTGCCTTCTCCGCCCTCCCAGGGGTGGAAGGTATGGGCCATGATCAGATCCAGCGCTTCCTGATACCGGCCCATATCGTTGAGCAGAGCACAGTATTCGGTGTAGAGATCATCCCGTCGGAATGCGATTTCCCTGTGTTCGTCCAGGAAGGCAAAGCGGTCTTCCACGGAATAATTCAGCTTTCCGTACAATTGATGCAATTCCAGCAGCACCCGGGCGTCGGTTTCATCCAGCATGGAAGCCCGCTCCATGCAGCGCCTGGCCCTTTCGGGATCATTCCGCTTGTTGTAATAGGCCAGGCTCAAATTGCGCCACACCGTGGGGAAATCCCCGTCGATGCCGGCGGACGTTTCCCAGCAGGCAATGGCGTCTTCATACTGCCGCTTGTCATACCACAGACACCCCAGATAATAGGGCGCTTTGGCGTCCTTTTTGTTGTTTTGGAGGGCGTATTGCAGGGCCAGGATATCCTCCAATTTGTTGGGGAAGCAATAGAGGGAATCGGCCTTTGCGGCGTTTTCCAGCGCTTCCTTCGCGTAATCCCGTTCGCCGTTCAAAGCGGCATACAGCGCCAGATGATACCACACCATGGGCGTGGGAACAGGGCAGCATTCCAGGATGAAAATAGCGTCGGCGTAATAGCCCGCCTCGGCATAGTCGATGGCGCACTCAATGAAGCTGCTGACGCGCCCGTTCATCAATTCCAGCGCCCCTTCGATATCGCCGGATTCCAGGCGGGAAACATAATCAAAGGCGTCCAGCTTCAAATTCTCTTCGTACCAGCTTTCCGCTTCCAGGTTTCTGCCCAGGGAATCCAGAATCAGCCCTTTCAGGGCCCGGGCTTTCAGGTTATGATAGTTCTTCACCAGGCTCCGTTCGATGTGCTCCAGGGCCAATTCGTATTCGCCTCGCTTGCAGTCGATGCAGGCGATGTGGTAATAGCCTGTTTCCTGCTGGGCGGAGGTCCAGGTGGCCTTGAAGAAAGCGTCGTAGGCTTCATCGTCCCTTCCCTGATAGCGCAGGGCCAGGCCCAGGTTGAGATACGCTTCGCTGTCATAGGGATTGGGGTTGCGGCTGGTCATGCGGGCAATAGCGGCGCGGAAATATTTCTCCGCTTCGGCAAACTTGCCGCGCCTCAAAAGCAAAGCCCCGTAAGCGTTGTTTGCCCGAATGTCCCCGGGGTCGCGCTTGAGGGCCTCCAGATAATAGGGATCGGGCTGATAGGTGGCGTGGCGGTACTGCTCCAAATGAATGCCGGTGAGATACAGTTCTTCGTTGGTCAATATTTCCTCCGGCAGCTTGGCCGGGGGCATGGGATCGGGGATTTCCTCGATCTTCCTGGGCTGGGGTGTGTAATCCAGCAGCTTTCTGCCGCCGGAAGTGTACACCGCCAGCGTCAATTCCGTTTCGAGTACGGATACATCCATCCAATCGCTGAATACATGGACCGGGCTCAAATCAACAGACTTTTCGTAAATGATCTCATTCTTCGCCGTCAGCGTCACCCGGGCGTTTTCAAACCGCTGAGTGGTATAAACGATGATCTGCGCTTTCCCGTCCTTCACTTCCAGATTCAAAACGCATTCCCGGCTGGCGTTCTTTACATATCCCGCCGCCTTGTAGGGCATGAAATACTGGGTGAAGGTCTTTTCCTCGAAGGGCTTGAGCCAGGTAAAATCAGGCTGGTTATCGCAGTACATGCCGGTCATCAGCTCGATATAGGGGCCGTTTTTGTCCGTCAGGTTCCGGTCCCAGGCCTGGCCGAAATCGCCGCAGCCCCAGGTCCATTGCTTTTTGCCGGGAGACACATGATGATCGGCAATGTGCAGTATGCCCGCTTCCATGCCGTAATCATAGCCGCCCACGAAATTGTAATCGGAATGTGCGCACATATAGGACGTGGGCACGGGGATATTCTTGTATCGGGAAATATCCACGCCCGCGCCGTAATCATGCTTGTAATAGACCCCGGTGGCGATGGGGAACTTGCTCACATCCCGCTTGCCATGGTCGTACACGGCGCATACATCGGGCGGAAATACGCTCTGGGTGTTGTCGTTCACCGCCACGGCGGGATTGGCCCACCACAGGAAGGTCTGGGGCAGGTTGGTGCGGTTGTACAGCTGTCCCTTGATCTCGATATACGCCTTATCAGGATAGAGCGTAAAAGTCATTTTGCTCTTGGTGCCGTACATTTGGTCCACTTCGGACAGCTCCACCGCCACGCTGCCGTCTTCGTTTTCCACGGTGCGAAAATCGGTAGGGCCAAAGGTGGTGGGCCTGTGGTGCTGGGGCCAGTTGAACTCGATGCCGCCGGAAATCCAGGGCCCGGTCAGGCCCACCAGGGCGGGCTTGATGACCTCGTTGTAATACACGAAATCATAGCCGTTGGTTTTATCGTATGCCCGCTGGATGCGCCCGCCCAATTCCGGCAGCACCATCACCTTGATATAGTCATTCTCCAGCCACACGGCGGTATAAGGCTTATCCTCTTTTTCGTCCAAAATCTTATCGATCACGGGCAGGGGGTACACCTTGCCGCTACTGCCCTGGTACACCCGCTTTTCCAGGAACATGGGGTTCTTGTCGGCTTTGCCGATGCCGTAGGTGGGGATCAGGACGGTTTCTACCTTGATGGTTGCATTCATTGTTCTTTCCTCACTTCGCTGACCAGATAAGCAAAACTGTACAGGCCGTCATTCAACTTTGGTAACGCCATGTCCGATACCTTCGTCGTCGTACGTCCGGCGGGCAAGCGGATATCCTCAAAGGTTTGCGTATATACGTTCTCATCGTTTGCATCCTTGAGCTGCACTGTCAAAGTGACCGTCTTTTCTTCGCCCAGATTCATCAGAATCACGGGCACGGTATCCTTCGGCCCATACACCATATCCACATTGCCGGAGAGAGCCAGCACATCCTGGAAGGCCATTTGATGAGCATAGTAGCACAGCTTGGGCTGGCCGTAATAGTCGATCAGGGCTTTCATGTAGGTGCAGGTGTTTTGGCCGCCCCGAAGGTTGCACCAGCTCAGGCCATCGTAATCCAGCCAGCGGCACTTAACGATGGTTTCATATCCCCCCAGAGCCTGCCAGGCCTGGCTGGTTTTCCATTCGTCAAAAGTCAGTTCCCGGCCAATGGAGCCCACATCGTACTCCCTTTCGTAGCTGTACATGTGATAGGAGGGTTTACCCTGATGGATGTGCCAGTTGGGTTGGCCGATGATCTCGTCATGCTCAAAATTGAAATAGGAGCGTTCTTTACTTTCAATGTAGCTGGGAATGTAGGCGGTGGATTCCATCCAGTTAGGCAGGTGTTCCTGCTTGACTTTGGGCCATTCCCTCAGGGTATGCCATTCCGCGCCGTAGCCCAGCATATAATCCATGTTGCCCCGCACCATGCCCGGAAGCGTCCAAGCGGGGTTAGAACCGTCGCAGGGATTGCCGAAATGATCATGCAGTCCATCATCGAACCGGCCCCGCATCCTTCGACTGTCAGCGGAGGGCGCAATCAGGCGGCTGGGATCAACGGCCATGATTTTATCGTGCATCGTTTGGTACACCCTGCAGGTTACCTCAAAGCTCTTCCAGGAGGGATGATTGGTAGGCTGCCAGATGACGATGGAGGGGCTGTTTCGCACCTGCCTGATGTCAGCACGAAGCTGGTCATAGTCAATGTTGGTGGCGCTGGTGATGCGCAGCCAGGTGTTGGTCTGCCAGATCAGCATGATACCCAGCTGATCAGCCAGCTCGCATATACGGGGATCGTTCAGTCCGCCCATACGCCGGTCATGCACGCTCATACGCAGGCCGTTGCCGTTCATTCCTTTGGTCATCAGCATTTCCTGCACGTAGTATTCAGCTGGCGGGCATTTCTCCCACAGGGCGATGTTTTCCATGGGCGGCCTGGCTCCAAACAGCAGCGGGGCACGCAGCAGCTCCGGCTTTCCATTGATGCTGAATACGCCGCCCGGCTGGCCTACAGTGCGGATGCCGGTGGTGACGGTATAATCGTCGATCACCTGACCATCAGGACTTACCAGTTCCACGGTCAGCTTGTACAGATGGGGATCATTGGCCATCCACAGCAGGGGATGCTTTACCTCCAGCGTGATTTCGGTGGTTTCATAGATATTGGGCAATACCGTGATTTGCCATTCAGCTTTGGCACAAATCGGGCCCTCCTCCGGGTACCAGGTACAGAGCTTAGCCCGCAGGGTATGGGGAACGGCTTTGGCGGAGGCCATGCCCCGCTGGGCTGTGACGACGGCACGGATTTTCTGGTTGGCAGCATTTTTGTCGATGCTGTCCGTCCAGGTGAACACGTCATCGATATAGATTTCGGGCAACAAGTCGATGTGCATCCGCCCGCAGCTCCAGCCAGTAAAGCGGTCGGTGTGGGTGTGGGTCATCTTATCGCGCTCGGTCACTTCATCGGCGTACACTTTCACAGCTATCAAGTTTTCGCCCACGTGGAGATAAGGAGCAATATCGATTTTCCTCTGGCTGGGATCAGTAATGTGGGCCGCCAAACGGCCATTCACATAAATTTCCCCGCCAGGGGTCAGGCTTTCCACGTACAGTTCTGCAATGGCGGGAATCTGGTCAATCCGAATCGTTTTACGCAGGAGCAAATCTTCGCCCGCATGGCGCAGCCCGCCATGAACAATGGGCAGGATGCCCTGCTGCCAGCGACTGTCGTTATAATTTGGCTTCTTCCAACCGTGCATGGAGATGGGTTCTTCATCGTCTGCGTCCAACAGCATTTCCATCAAGATGGGTTCATAAGGATCGGTGCCGGGATGATAGCCGATACCCCAGGCGTGCTTGGCACAGGCAGGCGCAGAAACGAAGGAGGCGCTGCCGCAATCAGGATCGGAAAAGGCTTCAAAATCCACCGCTGTTTCGCCATTCACAATCAGATTCCACTGTTTGGTGACGAAATCCGCTTCGATGCGAAGCGTGCTGATATGCTGAACATCCAACCCTTTTTTCTGACCGTCAATAACGGCATAGAAATGACCGTTTTCGTTGATCCCGGTCACGCAGGCGTTGCCCAGGGAAAACACGGCAGCTTGATCATTCTCTTCGATTTTCCACTCCACAAAGCAGCGCCAATCCTGCTTTTCAATGGTGATGCCACCCGCGTCTTTGGACAAACGCTGCTTTTCTTTTTCGCTGGCATCGCCCATCCAGCGCCAATTATCCAATACGATCCTATGACGCACAGCGGGAAGCGGCTGAGGCTTGATTTGTTTCAGCCGTTCTTTAGCTTCCTCGATGGTCACGATGGGATGATCCAACGAATAATTGTCCACATACCGGGGCAGAACTTCCGCGTACCGGTTCAGATAATTAATGCGCTGATACGTAGTCAGAGTGGAAGTTTCCCCTTTAAAATCCGTTTCGCCGTTGGCTTTCGGGTCGTTGCTGATAAACCTGAGTTCCACATTTCTGGACAGGATCTTCATGGCTCTTTCTCCTTATGCACGGATGGGATAATCATCAATGATTACCAGTTCAACAGACAAAAGTTCCGCCGCCTCTGAGTCTGCCTTTTCCTGCAGGCCCGCCATGGCAGAGGCATCTACTGTCACGTTTTTCTTGATGGGTGTCAGATACAGCACAAGCGGCGCTTGATTTAATGCTTCAGCGTAGCAATCCAGCCGGATGTCCCAGATGTCGCCGTTACAGAAGTTATCTGAAATCAGCTCATTGCCCGCAAAGGCGTAGCCCACATCGCCGTGATAGCGCACCCGCAGCATCGCTTGCTTGTGCCCTGTTAGCGTATCGGTAGGAATGGAAACGGTATAACGGCCGGTTCCCACTGTTTGTCCGAAAAGGGAAACGGGCTGGCAGGGATGCTCCAAGCGCTGAATAAAGACGAATTCTCGCTGCACTTCAGACCATACGCATAGATTAGCACTTCCGTCAGCAACTTCAACCTTTAACTGTTCACCATCCCACAAAAGGGGATGGTCGCACAGATAAGCGGTATCGTTGTATGTCCAGAAGGACAGGCTGTCCTGGCGGCTGATGGTCATAATCGTCTGGTTTTTTACGGCAAAGGCCTTTCCGACCGTAGCTTTGATTTCTTTGCCATCGATACAGTAAACCGGCTGCATCCCCTCCGGAGCCAGGAAAAACCAGGTATTCCCTTCATGTGCCAGCGGCTGGGCAGTGGCCCAATCCAGCTTCACGCCATTCAGGTCGATTCCAAAGGGCAGAATAGCGTTTTCTCCCGCGGCAATATCGAAGCGGAAGGTAATGTCACCGTCCGGCAAGGTCAGGCGGACTTCGTCCCCGTGCCGATCCTGCATCTCCACATGATCCTGGAAGTTGTTGATAAACAGGAAGCCGCTGGAGCCTTTGACGCGGACGGAGAATCGCAATGGCTCCAAATCATCCGGCTGTAATTTCTTTAGATACTCTGGCAGTATGGCGCGGGTTTCTTCAAAGAAACCGGAGAAGAGCTGACAGAATGAATGAATTGTCCGGAGCCTGCCGTAGCTTTCCCGAAGCTGACCGAATTCTCCGATGGCCGCCTGATAATCATAGCTGCGCTTGGGGATTTGACCTTCATTGAGGTAAGGTGTGCGCCTGCCCGTAGGGTTGGTGCCACCCTTATACATGTAATAACCCAACAGATTGCAGCCGGAACCCAGCTTGGTATTAGCCAGGGCATCAATCGCCCGCATGTCCATCTGGAACCGATATTTATAGCTGCACATCATTCCGCCCATCATTTCGCAGCAGGCATAAGGACGGGTTTCGGGATCGTAACTGGGTTCAAAATTGTAATCCCTCGTCACTGCGCTGTTGTGGTTATCACGATAGATATATTCCGGGGTGGCAGGATGGATGCCGGGCTTGCTGTAAAAAAGCCAGGGTTGGTAGGCATACCCGCCCCACAGGGGCAGCGCCTCCTCCACCGGTGTCACGGCCCCGCCCCAGGCGGTGGTGGTGTAGAAGGGTGTCACGATGCCCTCTTCCACCATGATTTTTTTGATGGCGAGCATATATTCCAGCCCCGAATGTCCGCTGGTGAGCCATTCGTTGGATACGCCGGTAGTCATCTCCCAGGGGGCACATGAATGCTGGTATTCATTCTCGATCTGAGTTCCCACAATGCAGCCGCCCTGGCTGTAGTAATGGCCATTCATCTGCTCATGTAGCGCCCGAAACAGTTTGCGGGTGGCTTCCAGAAAGCCGGGATTATCCTCCCGCACGTCAAAGGGTTTGCCGTACAGCCAATCGGGCAGGCCACCGTTGCGCATCTCCCCGTGATCGAAGGGGCCGATACGCATGATGACCCACATACGGTGCTTCTCACAGACCTCCAGGAAGGCTCGCAGGTTCCGGCAGCCGTCGAAGCGGAACACGCCCTCTTCCTCTTCGTGCACGTTCCAGAAAACATACGTGGACAGCATATTGACACCGCCGCACTGCATTTTGACCACAGCGTCCTCCCACTGATCGGGCGAAACCCTGGAAAAGTGCATCTCCCCGCTGACGCCAAAGAAGGGCTTGCCGTCCACTGTCATATAGTAGTTGGTAAAAGCGATCTCCCGCCCTGCTGGATCATGGCCGGAGAATTTTTCTCCCAGTGGATAAATGACCTTCTCTGCAGTTTTCGATACATCCAAATAATACATCGTGCATCACCTTCGCCGTTTTTACCAGTATACCACCCAATTGGGATTCTTCAGCCGTGTCAGCGCTTCCAGATAGTAATAATCGCCCCAGCAGTTGCATTCATCCACGCCGTCATCCGGCACGGTATTGTAGGGACTGGATTTACCGTACACTCCGTGCATGAGCAAACCGTTGGCTTCGCTTATATCTTTTACAGCACATTTTTCAGTCAATGCGTCCAGCAGCTTGCAGGCCGAAGCCTTGTATTTTTCCGCATCGTCCAGCGGCAGATATCTGGTCATTTCCAGCATTCCGCAGGCAGCGATGGCGGAAGCGGAGGAATCCCAGGGCTCGTTGGAACCGTCTGGGAAGGAAAAATCCCAGTAGGGAACACCGGAGGAAGGAAGATGATCCATGAAGAAATCAGCGATGTGCTTGAAAATTTCGAGACTCCTGGGATTCTGGGTATAGCGGTAGTTCAGAGCCACGCCGTAAATTCCCCAGGCTTGCCCCCTGGCCCAAGGAGTGTCGCTGCGATATCCCTGGGCTGTGACGCCCCGATCCGGTTCCCCGGTTTCGGGATCGAAGAAAAAGGTGTGATAGGACGACCAATCGGGCCGAAACAGCACCTTCAACGCCGTCTCCGTGTGGGCGATGGCCTTCTCCCGATATTTGGAATCTCCAGTTACCTCGCTGGCCCAGTAGAGGATAGGCAAGTTGTTCAGCCCGTCAATGATCATGCGGTAGTTGTCCCGAGCACCGTAATCACCCCATGCTTGAAAAAACTGGCCCTTTTCCTGAAAACGGTTCAGCAGATTATCCGCTGCCATCAGGGCTGCCTTCTTCGCTGTTTCGTCTTTTGTCAGCTTGTAGGCTGCCACGCAGGAGGGGCTGAACAGCACACCCATATCGTGATGATCCACAAAATCCCGCACGGTGATGCGTTCCAGGAAAGCGTCCACCTGCTGAAGGGCTGTGTCCTTGAAGATGTCCCGTCCCGTTTCCTCCCAGGCCAGCCAGTAGCATCCGGTTATATAGCCTTCCGTCCAGTCGGCATGCTTCGTCAACTGATAGCGGTTGTTTTTGCTGGAATTTTCCCAAAACCGGGAGCCGAACTGATGAATATTAGCTTCAAGGATCTTGACCGCTTGATCGATGTTCTTTTGCACGATGCTGCTGTTCATGATAAAATCTCCTTTATACTTCCACGGCATAGATGTCGCTGCGTCCGCCGGAAAAGATCACCCGGCGGGCGCTGTTGAATACCAGGTGCTTTCCGTCCGGAGCGCAGATCGTATGGGGATGGGTGTATTGGCCTGGCATGAGGGTGAAATCGGTATCATGCCGGGCGATGATCTCCACTCGGGGCTTTTCATCGTCAAAAAACAACCACATCAAATACCCGTCCATCAAATTCCCATCCAGAATGGCAGCGTTTTTTCCCCGCATGGCGGATACATGGCCGTAATAGGGCGCATCTGGGAAGCTGTATTCCCGGATAGGTTGGCCGTCCAGCGAGGACAGGCCAATGTACCAGCCTTTGTCATTCAGATTGCTCGGCCAGGAAGAATTGCCCAGCATCCCGTGATAGAGAACGCCCTCTCCATCCCATGTCCAGGCGGTGTGCGTCTGGAAATTCTGATCGGCTAAGGTTTTTACATTGGTCATATCGCCCGTATCTGTATTCCAAATCCATGTTCGGCTGTTTTCATCGATGCGATGGGATGGGCTGGGGCCTTTGTCTTTGCCTATCAGGAACAGATGGGGATATGCTGGATTTTGCATCAAGTGGCTTACGTTGAATCCCTGCCCATGCAGCAGAATTTTGTCCTCCGCGCTCAACAAATGAATGCGGTGGATTTCATGCCGCAGGTTGGAAGTATCACTTGGGTAGAGACCAACCAAGGCATAGATCAGACAGGTTTCATCGCAGGAGAGGGCCATGGACTCAATGTAGAAGCCTTCGGAAATAGAAGAAACGATCGTCTTTTCTTCCAACGTATCGATATGTACCGCTCGTAAATTCCTTCCTTGCGCATAATATGCCCAATGACCTTTGGGTTCCAATACCGCACCGATGGAGATTCCCTGCCCATCTCCATACTGATGCACTTCATTGAGGCCTCCCAGTCCTTTGATCGGATGCGTCAGGCAAGTGATGTCACCATTAAGCAAATCTGCCTTGCACAATGCGCTGTACCCTTCCCGGAATGTGATGAAAATCACATATCGACCATCTTGAGTAAAGGCTTGATTTGTGTGATAAGAAGGCACAGTGTTCAAGTACCCTTGGGAGGTCACCCTGCGCACAGTACGCAGGGTGACGGGATCATGATAAACGAGGGATTCATTCCAGACTTGGCCTTTCTTCATGAAATCATCCCTTCACAGCGCCGATCATGATGCCCTTTACAAAGAACCGCTGGATGAAGGGATACACCACCAAAATGGGAACGGTGGACACCATGATCATAGCGTATT
>ERZ842401.1583-NODE-1583-length-32204-cov-5.657625_pt1 | contig 32204 bp, 32 predicted proteins | sample MGYA00521270_ERZ842401 | MGnify/ENA primary metagenome ERZ842401 (study PRJEB31892, sample SAMEA3878208) | bioreactor metagenome | biome: Moose rumen | place: Sweden | collected 2011-10 | study: EMG produced TPA metagenomics assembly of the PRJEB12797 data set...
CTGGGGGGAGGTTTACTGATAGTAGTTTATTCATAAAAATGAAAAATAGCAAAAAATCTACAATTCTATTGGTATGGCTTTTTGGGATAACGTTGCTGTTGAACTTGATTTTTTGGGAATGACGAACAAGGCATTGGCTGAACAGGCAGGGATTGCGGCATCAAACATCGGTAAGGGCATTCAAAACGGCTCCTCGCCGTCTGCCGACACCGCCGTAAAAATCGCGCGGATTCTGGGCGTTTCCGTTGAATATCTTGTTTCCGGCGCAGATTCCGCGCAAAATCCCGAAAGCCAGCAGTTTTCCGCCCTGCGCAATTACCACAAATACGCCAAAACCCTGCAAGACCTGGACGCGCTCCCCGACTACGAACGCGAGCCGATTATGGCGCTGATTTCCCAATTGCGGGAAAAACGCCAGAAACGCAAACAGCAAGACTCCTAGTGCAAACTTTCCGCTGAACAGAGCCAAGTTTGTAGTGGAATTGACATTTGGCGCGGGGAATGGCAATAAAATAGGGGAAATTTCCCCCTAATTTCCCTTAATTTAGAAAACTGCCTTAAACCCGACGTGATTGACTTGATTGCGAATGTGCCGAAAATCAGCCCGTCAAAACTCTTCAACGAGAATGCAAACCCGCAAAACGTAGTTTCCAATTCCGATGAAAATTTCGTTCGGTAGAAGTAAAGTCCTCGGCAACAAGAAACCGCAAGTCAATAGCCGCGTTCGCAGAAAAATACGCAAGCGTCATCGGCGAACAATACCTTGTGGGAAGCGACCAGTCCGCATATGCCCGCAAAATCACGATATTGTATTCCTGCCGGACGATATTATACACAGACTGAACGAACTTAGCAGTTATGTTTTCCGCATCAAAAAATACGGCGATATTCAACTTTGGTTTGTTTTTCTTTTCTTCTTCTACAGGCTTTTCCACCAGACACTCCTTACATTACAGCTCCAAATCCCCGTCGGTGCAGTGTACGGTTATGCCTGTGGGGAGAGAAAGATTTTTGCAGTTGCTATATGTGTAATATCCAACGACCGCTTGTTCTCTCTTTGACAAGTAATCTTCGGATTCTTTTAAACTTATATTATAGTAAACAGTCTCAGGAGTACCACTTTGAAGAAAATTGTATGTACGAGAAAGGCTCATATAAAATTTAATGTCATTTTTAAAACTTGCAATTGTACCCGCATAGTTGATTGTTTTTAATGAATAGCACTTATCAAATGCCTCCTGGCAAATATTGCTTATTGAGCCAGGTATATTGATGCTTTCTAGTGAAGAGTTTTTTTGGAAAGCGTAGCGAGAAATTTCTGTGTACCCATTAGGAATGCTTATCTTTTTTAATGAACCTAATGTTATTGAATATATAGTGTAGGAGGTAAAATAATATCCTAAGATTTTTATCTTTGAAAAAAGAGGGATTGTAAAAGGGTTTCCAGACCGCTTTCTATAGAATCATTTAAATAAAGATACTTGTCCTCGTATTCCTCGTAGGTTGAAAAGTAACGTTTGTCGCTACATTCAAATTGCTCTGCATACAAATTGACTCCTTGAAATTCTGCGGCATGTGGGTAAAGTGGGTATTCGACTTCTTTTGACAGGTTCTTGTCTGTGTATAATTTTTTTACATAGTGCGTGTTGTCGGCAACATCTGTAAATTCTGGGAGAATACCTTTATAATTATACTTCGAAATATATGTGTTTATTAAATTCTCATCTTTGTCATATAAGTAAACAGGTAACTTTGACCAACTATATAATGACACATCTGATTCTTTTACATACACCGTAATGCCGCTTTTGATTTTCGTAACTTTTGTTGTATAACTTGCATCTGAGTAACACGTATTCCAGCTTATGTAGCAGTCTATATTTTCTGCAGTGTAACTTACATCATAGAAATATGTTTCTGTTCCACGAATATTCTCAAACGTTCCCACATTTTCTACAATGGCAGTTATATTAGAGTAAGTGGGGAATTCAAGATAAGCAGAATTGTAATAGTCATCATCGTCATTATCACACCCGCAAACCAAAAGTGCCGCCGCACATACAATTCCAATTAACAATTTTTTCATGGTAAAATCCATATTCTAATTTTTTAATGAAGAGCAGATAGGAAGCATATTCTGTCAACTATCTGCTCATTTTGTTTGTTACAGCCTACTTTTTGCCAGAATTTGACGCGCCATTACCTCTGTTTCCGCCGGACGGATTTCCAGTACGGCTTGGCCAGTTAGGATTTGCCGGCGGCGCATGTGGCGGAACGGCAACAGGCTTGTTACTTGAATTTGCCATAAAAACCTCCTAAGAATTACACAAAATTTTTAACCGAAGCCGCGTCAGCAGGCTTCGGTTAAAGGGGTTTTTCAACCCCCTTTGCACAGTGTACACTGTGCAAATTTTTAAAATTTTTGCAGGATATATTCAAACAAAAGGCATATCCATAAAATTTCCTCCTAAAACTAGTAGTACATTTTGTACGACATTTTGATAAAATTCGCGTGGATTTTATTTGCAGATTTATTTTCTATAGAGTATCCTAGAATTATATGCATATAAAAATCACGAATGGCGCTAACAGACGCGCCGCCTACACAGACAGAAAAGACGGTTATTTTGAATATTTTTTTGGTTCGGATGCAAAAGAAAACGGCTATCACCGGGGGAACGTACAGTATTTCCGGGGATTTTCGTGCCAGGGACACAGCCTGCTTGAAGCACAGAGCGTGCGCGTGTACCCGCAGGGCTTCCGCGCTGTTTTTGAAAAATCCAGTCTTGACGTCTCGCTTTTGGTGGACGAGCAGGCGTTTTACATTGCCTCTGACCGCAACGCAGGATTAATTGGCGCGGTTCCGGTAAAAACGATAGAGCAGCGCATTCAGAACAGCGAGTCCGGCTTGGAGGACGCACAAGTTGAATACGAGACGGTTGAGGTGCGCGCCGTGCCGAACTGGCATTCGCAAAAAAAAGACGACGTAACCGTTCTTTCTTCCGACACGGGAATTGCAATTGCCGCCGACTTTGATTTTTATCATGCAGTCAACGATGACGACCTTGAGCTTATCGTTGCCGACGGAAAATCCCTTGGCATTTCTGACAAAGCGTTTGAAAACACAGGCTGGTACGTCGTTTTTGAAGCCGACGAAGCCACCGCCATAGAAAAGGCGTTCCGTCTTGTAAAAGAAAAAGGCATAGAGCGCCACAAAGCCGTTATAAACGATTTTATTGCCAACGCCAGCTTTGACTGCGGCGACAAAAAATTCAACGAAGCGGTTGTTTGGGCGCGGTTCAGCGCATGGATGCTTGCCACAAAGGATCAAGGCAGCGAGCACCGCGGCATTTGGGCGGGACTTCCGTGGTTCCGCGACAACTGGGGACGCGACACTTTTATTTCGCTGTGCGGAACGCTGCTTGCAAGCGGCTGCTTTGACGAGGCAAAGGACGTGCTTTTGGGCTTTGCCGGATTTCAGGACATTTATCAAGGGAGCGTTTCTTACGGACGCATTCCGAACCGCTACCGCAACGCAAACGACGTTATCTATAACACCGCCGACGGAACCCTATGGTTTATCCGCGCTTTATGGGAATACGTGCAGTATTCCGGCGACACAGCCATTCTGGAACAGCTTCGCAAGACGGTAGAAACCGCGCTTGACGCAGACTGCATGAGGTGCGACGACCACGGCTTCTTAATGCACGGAGATGCCGACACATGGATGGACGCACGCATTGCCGGAAAAGAACCGCTTTCGCCACGCGGCAACCGTGCAAACGACGTGCAGGCGCTTTGGTTTACAGCGCTCAAAATAGGCGAAAAGATTGAGAATCATTTTGGAAACCACGAGAAGGCACAAAAATACGCCGCGCTCGCCAAAAACGTAAAAAAGTCCTTTATAGAATTTTTCTGGAACGCGGACTGTAACGCGCTGGCAGACCGCCTGCCGGAAGGCGGCTACGGCGAATGGGCAAAGGACATGCGCGTGCGCCCGAATCAGCTTTTTACGATTATGGTTCCTTCCATTTTGGACAAGGAAGAAGAGCTTAGCGCCCCGGAAGTTAAGGCAAGCGCCCTGCGCGCCGGCAAAACCGACGCACACGACGGACGCAACCTGTTCATCGGAACACAAATCGCTTCCCATGTGCTGCAGAACGTTCGCCGCGAGCTGGTAAGCCCGTTCGGACTGTTCAGTCTTAGCCCAGAAGACCCACTGTTCCACCCTGAGCATGAAAATCCCGAATGGTACCACAAGGACGCGGCATATCACAACGGAACAATATGGGAATGGAACACCGGCGCGTACATAACCAGCGAAGCGCAGAATTCTCAGGGTGTTCTGCCGGATTTTGCCTCGGCAATCCTGCGGAACGAAGCAAAGATGATTCTTGACGCAGGCTGCGTTGGCTCATTAAGCGAAAACATTCACGCGCGGACGGACGAATACGGGAACCCCAAGTTGTCCGGCACATTCAGTCAGGCATGGAGCGTTGCAGAATTCGTGCGGAACCTGTTTCAGGACGTAGCCGGCTTCCGCCCAGCGCTTCTTAAAAAGGAAGTGCATTTTGCACCCTGCCTGCCCGCCAGCCTGAACGAGCTTAGCGTCTCCGTTCCGTTTGGTAACGGCTGGCACATGGACATTCAGATTAAGCGGCTCGGCAAGGTCTACAAGAGCAAGCTGGAATGGGTCTGCCCCAAGAACTCCGAGCCAGACTACACGCTGAGCGTGTGCGGAACGAGCCTTTCTCCCAATGCAAAAATTGAGGTAGACACGCCTGCCGTTTCAGAAAATCACAAGGCGCTGATTGCAGAAAAATTCGGCGTTCCTGCAAAATGGCTCACTAAGGGCTTTGCCCCGCACAAGCTTGACAACGAATTCTGTGGCGCGGAGCATATTGAAAATTACTTGCAGAACCTTATCCGTTCCGGCAGAATGCAAAGCCGCACCAGCGGCGGAGAAAACACCGCCGCCCTTGAATGGTACTTTGATTCCGCCGACTTCAAGCGGAACTACCTTACGAACATCGAGCTGGGCGCCATTTATTCAAAGCATAAGACGGTATTCCGGCTGTGGGCGCCAACCGCCAAAGCGGTCAGCCTGCACCTGTACAAGGACGGTGAAAATTCCGCCGCATACAAGACGCTCGCACTGCGACTGCGCGCAAACGGCGTTTGGGAAGCAGAGGAAAAAGGCGACCTGCACGGAGTCTATTATCTGTACACCGTACTTGTTCACGGAGTGGAACAAAGCTCCGCAGACCCATACGCAAAGGCATGCGGCGTAAACGGCAACCGCTCCATGGTAGTTGATTTGGAGCGCACGAACCCGTCCGGCTGGCAAAAATGCGCCGCACCGGTAATAAAAACGCCCTCCGACGTTATTGCCTACGAAGCCCACGTTGCCGACATAACCTCGTCGCCGTCATGGAACGGACCAGAAAACCTTCGCAGGACGTTTTTGGGCGCGGCAACCGAAGGAACCTCCCTGCACGGCAACCCCACCGGCTTTGACTACATCAAAAGCCTTGGCGTAACCCATGTTCAGCTGCTCCCCATTTTTGACTTCCGCTCCGTGAACGAAGCAAATGTAACCAAAGAGGAAGTAAAGAACCGAATAACGTTCGGCGCGTTCAACTGGGGTTACGACCCGCAGAACTACGCCTGCCTTGAAGGCTCCTATTCCACAAATCCGTTTGACGGTGCCGTGCGCATAAAGGAATTCAAGACGATGGTTCAGTCATACGCAAGGGCAGGAATCGGAATCATCATGGACGTTGTGTACAATCATGTGAACGACGGACTGCATCAAGCTCTAGGAACAAGCGTTCCGGGTTACTTTTTCCGCGTGGAAGGCTATTCCGGCGCAGGAGAGGACACCGCCAGCGAGCGCGAGATGTTCCGCAAATACATGATAGACACGCTCAGCTTCTGGCTTAGGGAATACAAGCTGTGCGGCTTCCGCTTTGACCTTATGGGCTTGCATGACACCGAAACGATGAACGCAATCCGTACGGCGCTGCGTAAAATCAAGCACGACGTTCTTATCTACGGCGAAGGCTGGGACATGTACCGCGCCGGAAAAATGCTTGGCGCAAGTCAGGTGAACGCCGCAAAAATGCCGGAAATAGGCTTTTTTAACGATGCAGTGCGCTGCGCAATCAAGGGACCTGTCTTTGATGACAAAATGCCGGGCTACGTTCACAACGGAAGCCGCCGCGAAGCCGTAAAATTCGGTATTGTGGGCGCTACAAAACATAGTCAGGTTCACAATGACAAGGTAGAAGGAACGGCAAATCCCAATCCGTGGAGCCTTAAGACGTGGGTCAGCGTAAACTATACCGAAATCCACGATAACATGACCTGCTACGACAAACTGTTCATGGTGGAACAGAACCAGCCGGAAGAATGGCGCGACCAGCTGCAAAAAATGGCAATCTCGCTCGTTCTTCTAAGCCAAGGTTACCCTATTCTTCATGCCGGAATGGAATTCTGCCGCACAAAAGAAATTCCTGCGGAAATCATCGCAAAAAATCCGGTCATCTACGACGTTGCAACCTCTGACAACGGCGAGCGCCGCTTTTGCCGCAACACCTACAACGTATGCGACCAAATAAACGCGCTTGACTGGCAGCGTTCCATTTTAAAACAGGACGTTGTTGAATACGTAAGGAATCTTATTGCCGTGCGAAAGGCGCATCCGGCGTTCCGGCTTGCAACGGCGGCACAGACAAACGACGCACTGCGGTTTATAGACAATAAAAAGGCGAACCTTGCAGAATCCGTCATAGCATGGGAGCTTAACGGCGCACGATGCAAGGACACATGGAAAAAAATTCTCGTGGTCGCAAACCCCGAATGTGCGGAAATAACTTGCGAGCTTCCCGGCAAGGACGACTGGGCGCTTGTTACTGACGGTCGCCGCTTTTGCGACCTAAGCCAGAAGCCAACCAGCGACCAAAAGCTTGGCGGCGGCTCCACCGTGCACATCCAGCCCAAATGTGTCGCCATCTACGCCACAATGTAACCGCCCCGCAAGGGCTGCACGCAAAAGAACAGCAAACCGCGCTATAAAAAGCCCCGCCCCCGTACGCTTGCAAATGCAAAAAAGCAAGCAGAATGGGAGCGGGGTGTTTTTATGGAGTAGGAAACCTTGCGCAAATGACAAGGTTAATTCGGAAGCTTGTATAAGTATTTTCCGTACCAGTCTCCGTTATATTTCATTTTACTAGCATTTTCAGAAGAATTGGTAACGGATACACTTGTTAAATCATCTGCACTCTTAGCCTCTGATAAAGTGTCTTTTGATGAAATATACCAGTTGGAAGTATCTTCAAAATATATATTACTCCAATCTTCTTTGTTCTTATTTATACAAACTTTATATATTGTTTTGCCAAGCGTCAAATTCTCAGCACTCGTGAATAACCTAGAGAAAAATGAATTTCCAGCTAAAGCTACCGTTGCTCTGTAAGCGCCTTTAATCCACTCTTCGTCTTTTGAATTACCAATACGTAAAATAATGCTTAATATAGAACATCCATCGAATTTATAAGTATAATCAGTAGTCATATAAGAGCGCCAACCGTCTTCCATGTTTCTTCCAAAAACAACAGAGTTTATGCTCTTGCAGTTTGAAAAATCAATCCTCTCAGAACTGCTCATATATGCACCGCTTGCATTATATGCAAGATTTAGATTGATTTTTTTGCTTGAGTCAGAAAGATATGTGCCAAAAAGCTTTTCATATTCAGTAAAAAAATTTCCACCGCATAAAAACAAGGTGTCATCATTCTCAAGAGAACTTAAAACTTTTTCAGCATCTGCCAAGTCTTTTTTATAAGCATCGGAACCTCTGCCCATCACAGATTTATTTATCACCTTTACATTTGTTCCTTGTTCCCAAACAGCATAAAGCACATCGCCGGGCTGCACAAGATAATCCTCTTTATTCATAAAAGCGTAATTTGCACCGCCTTGATAATAATTTCCGCTTCCATCTGCCTTTTTATTCCAGCATATAAAGGTGTAACCGTCTCGCGCAAGTCCTAAAGACTCTGTATCAGGTAATGTAAAATCCAAATTGTTAAATTTTACGCTTCTAACAGTCTCTGACCCGTTTATTTTTCCTTCATTTGCATTAACGGTAACTTGAACTTCCCACTTTGCATAAAGTGGAATTTGCTTACCATCATAAGATTCCCCATAATATAAATCCGTCGTTTTCTTACCTTTTGCATTTACATAAGGCTTATCGTTATAGGCACTTTTTGCAAACCATCCCAAAAAAGTAAGGTTCTCATTTCCAGACAACTCAGGCAGAAAATCATCAGATATCGTATCTCCATCCTTTATTGTTACCGTTCTATATTCAGGTTTTTCCTCTGTGGAATACGGAGTAGAGTATTCAATGTAAATACTTTCCCTATTATCTGAACCGTCATCGGTTGAACAAGAAATGCTTACAGCGGCAAATGAAATGATTGCAGCAGTAATAAGTAAAAATTTTTTCATCATAAATGCTCCTTTGCAAAAATCTATGTGTGATTTTACAATTACATACTTTATTATAAAAATATGTAAAATTTCATATTCTGAATACTTATTTACCCATATTTACATTAAGTCAACTTTAAATTATGTAATTTTTAGTATTATTCTTTTATGGGATTTAAAGAAAATCTTAAAAGTGAGCTTCAATTCAGAGGATTAACGGTAAAAGAACTGTCCGCGCTTTCAGGAATCAAAAAGCAAACTTTGGACAATTATCTTAGTACGCACAATTCTACACCATCTGCCGAATCAGCCGTAAAAATCGCCCAGGCACTGAATGTGTCCGTTGAATACTTAGTAACTGGCGTTCATCCTGCCACCGCAACTGAAAATTCCCTGCAAGATATAGAAGAATTGCGTCAAATTCTTCGTCCCCTAAAGCCCGCAGACCGCACATTCATAAAAAACACCGCAAAGGTCATGTCAAAAGAGTTTCAAGCACGGTACTAAGCAACAAAGAACAGCAAATACGCCTGCAGAATGTCCCAAAGCGTTTTATTTATTTTAAAAATCCAGAACCTCACTGCCCTCGGTGGTTGAGGCTCTCGAAACCGCCGAATAACTCCGCAAAAATCATTCCGTCATTGCAAGGAGTGCAACGACGAAACAATCTTCTTCCTATCTTAAAAGCGCGTCCGCAAGGCTTTCCAGCTGGGCTACGGTTTCTTGCGTCATTGCGATTTTAAGGGTTACCTTTGCATCAAGAATCGTAATGTTCTTGCTTTCGGCAAAGAGGGCGGTCATTCCTTTGGCGGCACTTGGCGCCCAGCTTCCGTTTTCTATGAATGCGATGGTGCGGTTCTGGTAATTGCGCTCCGTAAGATGCTCGATGAATTCGCGCATAGTAGGGAAAACGCCGCCGTTGTAAGTGGTCGTAGCAAGAACGAGCTTTCCGTAGCGGAACGCATCCTCAACGCATTCGTAAGTGTCCTCGCGCGCAAGGTCAAAAACCACGACCTTTGGCGCGCCCTTTTCCGTAAGGATTTGGGCAAGCTTTTCTGCCGCCTGCTTTGTGTTTCCGTAGACAGAGGTGTAGGCAATGGCAATGCCCTCGCTTTCCACGCCGTAGCTTGACCAGATATTGTAGGTGTCAAGGTAATACTGAATGTTGTCACAAAGGACAGGGCCGTGGAGCGGCGCAATGATTTTTATATCAAGCGCGCTTGCTTTTTTCAGCACCGCCTGAACGTTCGCGCCAAATTTTCCGACGATTCCAAAATAGTAGCGGCGAGCCTCACATGCCCAGCCTTCCGGGTCGTCGTAGTCGTTGGCCCCGAATTTTCCAAAGCCGTCCGCAGAAAAAAGAACCTTTTCCGCAGATTCATACGTAAAAAGAACCTCCGGCCAATGGACGTTTGGAGCCGCAATAAAATTAAGCGTGTGCGCCCCAATGCTGAGCGTGCTTCCTTCGGCAACGACAACCTGCCTGTCGGCAAAATCCGAGCCAAAATAGCTTTTCATCATAGCGAACGCCATTTTTGACGACACGATTTTTGCGTTCGGAAAGGCGTCCGCAAACTGCCTGATGCTTGCGCTGTGATCCATTTCCATGTGCTGAACCACAAGAAAGTCCGGCGTACGCCCATCAAGCGCATTTTTTATGTTCAAAAGCCACTGGTCGCCAAAATGACCGTCAACGCTGTCCATGACCGCAATCTTTTCGTCGATTATCGCATAGGAATTGTACGCCATTCCGTTAGGAACCTCAAACTGCCCCTCAAAAAGGTCGATTTCGTGGTCGTCCACGCCAATATATTTTATGGAAGAAGTAACCTGCATTTTTTTCTCCTGATGTTAAAGCAATGAGCGAGATTTTGATAAGCTCAAAATCCGTTGATTTAAGTATACAACAGATTTGGGAATTTATGCAGGGGGAAAATTAAATTATAGTAGCAAGCAGTTTTATGCCGTAAAAAATAAATTTATGCTATAACAAACCTGTGGAGAATGCATATGTATATAAAAGAGGTATCTGCTATGCAGGTGAATTAGTTCCATGCATAAAGGTTTCTAAAATAAAAATTCTTGAAGACGGAATGCTTCTTGTGGAATTTTCAACAGGTGAGACCAGGCTTTTTGATGTCACATCCCTGCTTAATAAAGGCGCTGTTTTGCTCCACTGGCAGAAGACAAAAGCCGAAAAACTGCAAAAATCTTTGAGCTGTTCCCTGAGGAATATATTGAAAATTGGTTATAGTTTGATTATTTATTTCCCGTAAAAATCTCTGCCACCGAAATCCTTCCAGGTTTTGTACATAAATGCACTGCGAAGTAAAATATAAATAATGATTGGCAATTTTATCTCTAAAATATTTAGGCATCTGTTTCCTCTAAAAAACAAAGATTCTTTTTTGCCAAATCTAGAACTATATTCTGTTCAATTTCATCCATATTTGTTTCAATAATTTCAAAATCTTTATTCATTACTAAAGCACAATCTGGATGTTCAAGATTTAATATTCCTATAAATCCATTTTCTCGTGGTAAAAACGCGTATCCCAAAACAATTAATTTTGCATTTTCTTTGATTTTTCTAATTCATTTTTATGCATATTGAATCTTTACCTCTTTAATTGGCTTTAGGAAAACTTTTTTATCCATAAACAAACTATCAAGCACAGGTTCCAAATCGATATATTCTTCTATTTCTTCTTGTTTATTTTTTATATTTAGCCAAAACTTCAATATAACCATTATCCCATAAAAGAATTTTTGTATATTTTTCCAAATTATCGCAAGTTCTAAAAGTAAGAGTCTTTCCACCAAATGAGAATGTTGTATATTTATCAAAACTACTCAAAATTGCCGATTCCATAAAGAGCCCTCCTTTTGAAGATGACTATATTTTAACATAACACAGAAAAAAAGCGACTTCCCCAAAAACAGAGAATGTCGCCTTCGTTACTAGGTCATTGAGGTTCTCAAAATGACCGACTCTGTGAGTGCGGTGGTTGAGCCTGTCGTCACGAAGTGCGCGAAGCAACCACCGCCTCACGAGAATGACTTCCCATTCGTACCAATTCAAGAATCAGCTCTTGTTCTCGTATACAATAAATAATTACTACGTCAGGGTGCAGATGAAAATCTCTGTGGTTTTTCCAATTATTGGATAATGGATGATCTCTGTACTTTTCATCCAACGGCTCTCGATTTCGTAATTTATTTACAATACCTTCAAACTCTGAAAAATCAACACCTCTTTTTTGAGCAAGTTTATAATCTTTCTTGAATTGATTTGTAAAACGAAGGTTAAGCATTCAAAGCCGCCATAAAATCATTTGTGCTTGTATAAACTTGACTGAGATTTTTTCCTTTTTCACTGTCTTTAATTACAGTTTCCGTAAGTTCATTTGGTTCATCATATTCAGTATCAATTTCAATATCTTTTCTTAATTGCAAAATACTCTGAATGATTGTCAAAAACTGGTAATCAACATTTTTTAAGGTAACCGTCATTGCTAAACCTCCTAAAAATATCTACTCTATATTAACATATTTTAAATTTTTTTACAGACTTAAATTTTCAACATTAAAAAAATCAATCATTTTATCAACAACCTTAAAATCCCTGTCGCTTAATTCAGAAAGTTTTTGGGCAGTACGCATGATTTTTGAGGAATATGATATTTTAGATTCTGTTGTATTTTCCATAAATCCTGTAACAAGGTATTCAACAGAAACATTCAAAGCCTTTGCAATTTTTACGGCATTTTCAACACTTGGACTCGTGGCATTCTGAACTAAATAATGATTCAAAGTATTCAAACTGATTCCCGTAATCGCCGCAAGTTCCTTTGTCTGCATATCTTTATAGGTTAATTCATCTTTTAAGTTTTCCCTGAATCCCATATCAAAATATTAACCGTTTTTGATTAGTAAAATTTTATTATTGCAATATAAGATTAGTTAATTTATAATTGTGTCAGATTTGATTAGTAATACAAGAAAGTCATCAAAAAACACAGTGAGAAATTTATCATGGAATTCAAAAAATTATTCAATTTGTTGCTTTTTAGTGCCGCTTTAACAGCAGGTACCTTATTAAACACTGCTTGCCCACAACCAAATGGTGGAGAAGAACCAGAACCACAACCAATTGAAAACCCAGTTGAACCAGAAAAACCAACGACTGATCCGGATGATCCAACCGTTAACCCTGATGATCCGATCGTAGAACCCGACGATCCAATTGTTGAACCCGATGATCCGATCGTTGAACCTGACGATCCAATTGTTGAACCCGATAATCCGATCGTTGAACCTGACGATCCGACGGTAACATATGGTGGTGAACCGTATGATAAAGCCATTGGTAATGGCAATTACATTTTGCACAACTTCATCGGAGAAAATACCGAATTTCCTGTTGAAACCATTGTAGATTCAATTAACCATTATTCCAATAAAGCTGAAACCTATGTTAAAGGTTTAGCAGACAATCTAGATAAATCACTAGAAGACCGCCCTGCTGCCCGTGATTACCTTACTGATTATGTTACTGCTGTTAACAATATTAATACTTTCTTCTCTACGACCAACCCTAGTGGTCGCAACCTTGATTATGCTATTAGAACTATTGACACTGCTGCACAAACATATTTTACAGATATTATTAAAAATTTAGATAGTTTAACTTACCGTTATCTTTTCTATTATTGTTATCGTACTTTGGCCAACGAGTCATACAAAGAAGGTTTAGGTACTTACCGTGAATCAGAAAGTGCACAAATGGATGCATACAATACCGAAAAGGAAAAAATTGAAAATGGTTACCAATATTACGACAGTGAAAATAATTTTGCACAAACTACCAAATTCATGGACGGATTACTTGACATGGCTGTTAATAATATGAATAGTAACAACCCAGGAGTAAATATGAAAGTTGAAGATCTTCGTCAATTAATTAATTTAACAATGACATCTAATTCCTTAAAGGCTATGCATGAATTAACTGCAGACAATTTACAACATACACATTATTGTGAAATGTCACTAGGAATTAAAACAACAATGATAGCTGCTATTACGGCACAACAAAATCAAGGTCAAAGTATGGGCTTGTAAAAAACATTGTTAAAAATAAAAATTGAACTTTATTTGTCTAACTTTAGGAGTCCCCTCAGCATAGTAAATGCGCTTTTTTACACATACCGTTCAACTTACCCTCTAAAACAATTTACCATACGTAGCAGATTTGAACGAGAAATTCCAATTTTTTCTGCCACTGCTTCCCATTGCTTTATATTCTTTTTTATATCATCTGCAATTTTTGCAGCTTCGTCCTTTTTTATATCAAAATATTTCGCTGTTTCGATTGCCAAATCAAAACTCAAGGAATTATCCATGTCATCAATGTTCAGCGATAGGCCGATTCCATCTGGATTTGGATTTACATCATACATCGGTGAAAGTCTTAGCCCCTTTTGATCAAACAAAAAGCCGTGATTTCGTAAGTGATCATCCGTATTCGTAACTGCAATACTGAACACAATTCTTTTCCACAATTCAAGAAGGTCTTCTTTTGGCTTTGAGCCTTGCTGCTGAATGCACTGAACTATATCAAGATAACTTGTTCCGTCCTGTGCATTATTTCCATCAATCTTTCCAAGCGCAGTCATTGCAGAAATAAAATGGATGCGTTTATTATCTCGGGTTCGGTCAAAACGTTTTACAAGAAATGTACTTCCGTTTTTAGAAAATTTCTCGCATTTAGCTTCAGGAACATTCAAACCACACAAGACTGCCAATTCATGCGTTACCATTTCCCATGCCCCAGAATCATACTCATCATGCCTTGAAGGAAATTTTGCAATCCATAAGCTGCCATCCGGAGCCTGAACTGTCGCCTTTGGGCGGGAACCACCTAAAGAAGAACCAGGTTGAATCAGCATTTGTATTTTTTTCTTTTCTTCTTCAAGACTGATATCTTCTTTTTCCAAAAGATAGGAAGCCTGTTCTAGCTCACGAATTGAAGTCCATATAGGAATTGAGTTTTTTGAATCCTCTGCTAAAAATGGTCCGTCCGTTTCTGTTTTAAATCTTAATGCTCCCATTCTGGAAATGTCTTGTATTCCAATTAGAAAATCACTTTCCAACAGTTTTTTGGGAGAGCGACTTTCCTCTTTTGCCGCAATAGCTTCACGGCGGGTCATTAAAAGCCGCCCCCATCTATCAGGGCAAGAATCTGTAAAGAATCCAAACAATTCTTTGTTCTGCTGAGTATACTGACGGCCCTTATATAACTGCAAATCAGGATCAAAAAAAGAAAACTTCTGCGTTTTTAACCATTCTGTATCATACTCAAATGAGAAGATTTCTTTTCCCTTGAGCAAATCAACATTCAGAACACCTATAAGAGTTGGTTGATCCAGAAATTTCCAATCACCATATACAAAAATATTTTTACCCATTTATTCGTCCTTTTTATCCTTAGGCGCACGTTTTCTTGTAACCAGCTTCAAATCCTGCAGCTTTCTGCCTAATTCGTCGTCTTTTGCAACCAACAGCATATCCTTTTCTAACCCCAATGAATTAAGAACCGACATATAAATTCCCATTGCAACTGATGGCGAACCTTTTTCAACATTTACAAGTGTAGACCTGCTTATTCCCGCCCGCTCTGCTATAAGCTCACTTGATAAGCCTCTTCTTAAGCGAGCAAGTTTGATGTTTTCTCCTAGTTCTGTTAAAACCTTCTGAACAGAAGGCAATAGTACAACAGCGTTCTTTCCCATAACATCTATAATTATAAACATAAATAGGATATTTGCATATAAATATAAACATTATAAAACATATAAACATAAAAAAAAGCGACTTCCTCACAGGAAAGCCGCCTTTTCGTTTCTCGACTATTGTTATTTCGACAAAAGATTGTTCAAGCTTTTTACAAATGAAGCAGGTTCCTTAAGCTCAACGCCAGCAATCAGCAAAGCCTGATCCAAAAGAACTTCAGCTGCATCTGCAATAAATGCCTCGTCGCTCGAATCCTTTACCTTTGCAAGAATCGCGTGGTCGCCGTTTACTTCCAAAATCGGCTTCATTTCTGGGCCTGGCTGGCCCATGGCTTTCATCATCTGAACCATCTGCCAGCTTGGGTCGTTTTCGTCCACTACGATACAAGAAGGGTTTTCGCCGCTTAAGGTTTTGCTCAGGCGCACTTCCTTAACGCGCTCGCCAAGAGCTTTGGTGAGTTTTTCGGTTACAGGCTTGAATTCCTCTTCCTTCTTTTTGGCTTCTTCTTTGTCTACGCCAAGGTCTTCGTCGCTGCCGCTTCGGTTTACGGCCTTAAGCTCGTAGTCCTTGTATTTTCCGTAGCCGCCGATTACGATTTCGTCGATGTCGTCGTCAAGAACAAGAACTTCAAATCCCTTGTTTACATAAGCTTTGAGCAATGGGTTTGCCCTCATGTTCTTTTCGTCGCTTCCAGTAATATAGTAGATTGCCTTCTGCTCAGGCTTCATTCGCTGAACATAGTCTGCAAAACTTGTGTAGTTGTCGTCGCCTGTTCCGCTTGCATCCGTACTCTTAAAGCGCACGATTTCTGCGATTTCGTCGCGGTTTGCGTAGTCACTGTACAAGCCTTCCTTCATCGGGCGGTTAAAGTTCTTTACGAACTTGTTCCACTTTTCGATTGCCTTCTTGTCGTCGTCGCTTTGCTTGTCGGCTTCAACTTTCTTTGCCTTGTCAGCGGCTTCTCCCATCTTCTTGAATTCGCTGAGCAATTTCTTTACGGAAGCACTCTTGATGTTCTCAAGGATGCGGTTCTGCTGAAGGATTTCGCGGCTTACGTTCAATGGCAAATCTTCGCTGTCGATTACACCACGAACAAATCTTAAATATGCCGGCAAAAGCTCGCGGTCATCGTCTGTGATGAATACGCGTTTTACATACAACTTTACGCCGCTCTTGTAGTCTGCCTGATACATATCGAACGGAGCAACTTGCGGAACATAGAAAAGCGTCGTGTATTCCTGAGTTCCTTCGGCGTGCGTATGAACGTAATGAAGCGGAGCCTGTCCGTCGTGACCGATTGTCTTGTAAAATTCGTTATAGTCCTCAGCCTTAAGCTCGCTCTTTGATTTTTTCCAGAGGGCGCTGGCACTGTTTACCTGATCAACCTTCTGCTCAGTTGATTTTACATTTCCTTTGTCGTCATAGTCGTTCTTTTCATAGTGAAGGTAGATTGGGAACGCGATGTGGTCTGAATATCTCTTGATGAGCTCTTCAATCTTCCAACGGCTTGCGTATTCCTTGCTTTCGTCGTTCAAGGTCATTACGATTGCAGAACCGCTCAGCTCGCTCTTATCAAAACCGTATTTTTTTGCCGATTCAGATTCTGAACTTACTTCGTCCAAATCATAAGAGTTCGTACCGTCTGAGCTCCAATGCCAGATTTTTCCGTCGCCAGCGGCCTTGCGTGTGTAGACGTCGATTTTTTTTGCTGCCATGAATGCAGAATAAAAACCAACACCAAACTGTCCGATGAGGTTTGAATCCTTTGTTGCCTCGGCAGTCAATTTTGAAAGGAATGCCTTTGTTCCGCTTCGTGCGATTGTACCAAGGTTATTCTGCAAATCCTCGTCAGTCATACCGATTCCAGAATCCTGAACTACAAGAACGCCTGCCTTGTCATCAAAAGAAATGTCCAGGCGAGGCTCAAACTTGATGTTCTTGTATGCCTCGTCGCTGACTGTAAGATATTTAAGCTTGTCCAGCGCGTCCGAACCGTTACTTACGATTTCGCGCAGGAAAATGTCTTTGTTTGAATACAAAGAATGAATCAAAAGCTGCAAAAGCTGATTTACTTCAGTCTGAAATTCGTGTTTCATCTAAAATGCCTCTAAGTTTTAATAATGTCATTCACCTTAAAATATAATAAAATTCACAAGCAATCGGCAAGAAAAATCGTTCCAATCTAGCGTTCGTATGTCTTCAAAATTGACTCGGCGGTCTGCACCCGGCTTTGGCGCAGGTTCATCGCTTGCTTTTCTATATATTTGTGCGCCTGCTGCTCGGTCATCTGCAAGTATTGAATCAGAATGCACTTGGCGCGGTCAATCAGTCGTATCTCCTCAATTTTTTTCTGAAGCTTCAAATTTTCGTTCTCAAGATAGTGAACGCGCTTTCGGCTTGCAATAAGCAGCTTTACGGACTGATAAAAAAATTCCGGGCTTACCGGCTTTGGCAGAACGAACACGCCCGCATCCTCAACGTCGGAATTCACGTCATACAATTTTTCGTTTTCTACTATTAATATGATGCCGGAATCAGTTTGCTCTGCGGCATACAGCGAAAAATCGTCGCCAAATTCGTCTGGAAGCGGCGTGTCTACGATTATCAGGTCAAACGAATCCGCAATCAAATCGCGCCGGGCTTCGGCACAATTCTGCGTGGTCACAATTCTGCTGAACGACTGAGAATTAAGCAAATCAGAAATTATTCCGAGCGTCGTATTTGTATTAGAAACTATCAGAACGGAGTCCATAGGCAAACCTTGAGCAGCACATTAGAAATTCACGTTAGATTCAACAGATTCAATGAACGTCTTGATAGTTATTTCCGGCAGAACGGATTTTACAAAATCGCTTGCTTTGACCAAATCCAGCGCCGCTTCCAGCGAATCAGGCAGTTCCTCAAGCGTCTTAAGCTGGTTTGCGTCGGCGGAAAAGGTGTTCACCAAAAGCTCTGCGGGGAGCGGATATTTTTTTTCAATTCCCTGCATTCCGGCGGCAATGATAAGCGCAAGCGCGGCGTAATGGTTGCAGCTTGGGTCAGGAGAACGCAGCTCTATGCGGCTACGGCTTGGCTCCGCGCTGTGCGGAATGCGGATAAGCTGGCTTCTATTGCCGCGGCTCCAGCCAATGTAGCGCGGCGCCTCATAATGCCCAAAGCGCGCGTAGGAATTCTGCGTAGGATTGAGGAACGCGGTAATCTCGCGGATATGCTTTAAAATTCCCGCCAAAAAATATTTTGCTTCATCCTGCATGGAATCAGGGGCAAACAGATTTTTTCCGTCCTTGTAAACAGAAAGATTTATGTGCAGGCCGTTTCCAGGCTTGTCCTGCATGGGCTTTGGTCTGAAATCCGCATAAAGTCCGTTGCGGTTTGCCACGGTGCGCACAATCGTCTTGAACGTGCCTAGGTTGTCGGCGGCGCGGACGGGCGTATCGCATTTAAAATCAACCTCGTGCTGACCGGGTCCCGCCTCGTGGTGGCTTACCTCCGGCTGAATGCCCATCTGCTCAAGCGTAAGGCAGATGTCGCGGCGTACGTTTTCGCCACGGTCAAGCGGAGCAAGCTCGCAGTAGCCGCCGTTGTCGTGCGGAATGTCAGTGGGATTTCCCTTTTCATCGGTAAGGAACAAATAGAATTCGCATTCTGTTCCCACATTTATCTGATAGCCCTTTTTGTCAGCCTTAAGGCATTCCTTCTGCAGAATGTAGCGCGTGTCGCCCTCAAACGGCGTTCCGTCTGGATAGCGGATATTGCAATAAAAGCGCACGACGCGCCCATGCTGAGGTCGCCACGGAAGAACAGAAAGAGTGGTTGGGTCTGGCACAAGAAACAAATCGCTCTTGTCCTCGCTTAAAAAGCCCTTTACGGCGCTTGCATCAAACGAAATTCCAGTCTTAAACGCCCGCTCAAGCTCACTCGGCTGAATTGAAATGCTTCTTATGGAACCAAAAATGTCCGTAAAGAACAGCTTGATGAATTTTACGTCATTTTCTGCCGTGTACTGCAGGATTTCGCTTTCTGTATATTCCATGTGATTCTCCAAACCTTCCGCATACTCAGAATTATCAATTATATTATAGTATCTTTTTGAAATTGTCATTATATGCTAAAATCGTAGCATGGAAAAACGACCGTCTTTAAAATCTGTTGTAATAATCATCTCTCTTGCAATCGTGGCAATTATCGTCCTTGCCTTTGTAGCCCTTGCCATCGCAAGCAAAAAGCCGGTTGCCGCATTCTACGGAATTTCAGAGGCAAACCAAAAAAACATCGTGTCCGTGCTTCAGACCACGTACACGCGCAGGAACAAAAAATCACTTCCGTACGAAATTATCACGCTGAACAGCGAGGTTTCGCTAAAAAAAGCACTCAAGGAATCAAAAAAGCCGGATTTGCTGTTCATCTATGGTGGAATGAATGCCGACTACGCAACGCTGCAGGTGGCAAAAAAGCACGGCGGATTTGCAAAGGACATTCTGCAAGGAATGACAACGTCTGTACGCATGGCGGCACCTGTTTCCGGCGGAAAAATTACGGCGGTCCCGCTGCTTATTGACCATTACGAAATTGACGTGAACCGCGCCAAATTTGATTCCGCCAGCATTTCCGAAATCAACTTGTTGAGCGACCTTGAGGAATTCGCGCGGCTTACGCAAGCTTCAACCATGGCACCAATGGTTTTTGCCGCAGGCGACGACGTTATGCTCATCAATGCGTTTGCCGCACTTACAGAGGCAGTTTCTGGGCGTGGCGCAGTTGATTCCGTTGCAGAAAAGGTGCGTCTGTCAATCGCCAGCGGAAAATCCTCGCAGACGGCATTTTACAACATTCTGCTGGACGTAACGGCAAACGGTGGCGAATGGTACGAAAGCACCCAGCTCTTTAAAAAATGGATACAGATGAACCTTCTGCCAAGAAATATTTTTCAGATGAAATTAAAGGATGTGCGCGCTTTTATGGAAAGCGACCTTACCGCCGTTTCCATGCTGACGCTTTCTGAGCATCGCGCAACGCCGCGCAATACTGTCTCAAAATATTCGTCAAGCTTTATTCCGGGAACCACGACGGACGGAAACCGCAATTTTACGGCGCCAATCATATATGCAATTCCATTAAAGAAGGGAAAGATTCCCGCCGCGTCTGTTGCGCTGCTCGCAAACTCATTGCAGACCTCGCTTAGCAACGCAACGGGACTTGCGCCTGTGCAGGCTAACTGCGGCGTGCCGGACATTCAAAGTGATGACGTCCGCTATTGGGTGGCAGCTTCCGGCGTGCCGATGGTGCCATTCAGCGAGGCAGCATTTACCAACAAGCCCAACCGCACCTCGTTTGCCGAAGCCCTGCGGAGCATTTTGCGCTAGCAAAAGCGTGTACACATGCGCCTGGCGTTTGGTTGCATGCGCTTGGCGACCTGCGCGCCGCCAAGCGCCGCATACGCCCGCCCCGCAAGATTGGCAAGACCGGCAAAAAAGCCTTACAACTGCTTCATCAAGTTTACCATCTCAATTGCGCCAAGTGCGCAGTCGTAGCCCTTGTTTCCGGCCTTGCTTCCGGCGCGCTCAATGGCCTGCTCTATGTTTTCTGTGGTGATTACGCCGAACATTACCGGAACGCCGTTCTTCATTCCTGCCTGCGCAATACCCTTAGAAACCTCCGCACATACGTAGTCGTAATGCGTGGTTGAGCCGCGAATTACCGCGCCAACGGCAATAACGGCATCGTACTTTCCGCTGGCAGCCATCTTGTCAGCAATCACCGGAATTTCAAATGCACCCGGCACCCACACAGCGGTTATATTTTTTTCTTCAACGCCGTGGCGAACCAAACCGTCAACAGCGCCGCCAAGCAGCTTGTTCACGATAATTTCATTAAAGCGCGAAGCAATGATTCCAACCTTCATGCCGGCTGGAGCAACAAGTTTTCCTTCCAAAAGATTAATAGTGTTCATATACATTCCTTTGTTCCTTTATAGCACAATCAAAAAAAAATTGCTACGGAATGGCAAGTTTTGCAACGTCAGGGCAACGCATATACGCATTGCACAAAACAACAGATTTTGTTATCATAAACTAACTTCAGGGCGGGGCGAAATTCCCCACCGGCTGTAAGCGGAAAAAGTTCCGTAAGCCAGCGCGTGCGTATGCACATGATGCGGTGTAATTCCGCAGCCGACGGTATAGTCCGGATGAAAGAAGTAATGCGCGGCAAAAATCCAAGCGAATGCAATGGCTTTTCGTGATGGGTTGAAAGCCCCACCAAAACCTTTTTTCGGCACAAGCGCTCCCTGAAAATTGCGGGGAGTTTTTTATTTTAACGAAGTTCAATTGAGGTTCAATTATGGCAAATTACACATACAACACAATTGAGGAGGCTTTGGAAGACCTTAAGGCCGGAAAAATAATTCTTGTAAGCGACGATGAAGACAGGGAAAACGAGGGCGATATGATTTGCGCGGCTCAGTTTGCCACTCAGGAGAATGTGAACATTATGGCAACCTTTGCAAAAGGCTTGATTTGCACGCCGATGAGCGCGCAACTTGCCCGAAAGCTTGATTTGTACCCGATGGTTGCAGAGAACACCGACAACCACGAGACGGCGTTCACCGTTTCGATTGACCACATCTCAACCACAACGGGAATAAGCGCGGCGGAACGGTCGATTACGGCTCTAAAGTGCATTGACCCAGAAAGCAGGCCTACCGACTTCAGACGGCCGGGACACATGTTCCCTCTAATTGCAAAAAAAGGCGGCGTTCTTGTGCGGAACGGACACACGGAAGCCACGGTGGATTTGTGCCGCCTTGCAGGACTTGCTGAATGCGGACTTTGCTGCGAAATTATGGCGGAGGACGGAACCATGATGCGCACTGCTCAGCTTTGGGAAGTCGCAAAAAAGTTCGGCTTTAAGTTCATAACTATCAAGGCGTTGCAGGACTACATACGCGTCCACGAAAGCCACGTCGTGCAGGAAGCAAAGGCAAAGCTCCCTACGGAATACGGCGACTTTGACATCTACGGCTACGTGAACGACCTTACCGGCGAGCATCACGTTGCCCTTGTGCGCGGAGAAATCGGCGACGGCGAGAACGTCCTGTGCCGCGTTCATTCTGAATGTCTTACGGGCGACGTTTTTGGAAGCCAGCGGTGCGACTGCGGGCCTCAACTTCATGCGGCAATGGAACGCGTTGCAGAAGAAGGTCGCGGCGTAATCCTTTATATGCGTCAGGAAGGCCGCGGAATCGGGCTTATAAACAAGCTCAAGGCATACACATTGCAGGAACAGGGCTTGGACACCGTGGAAGCAAACGTAAAGCTTGGCTTTAAGCCCGACCTTCGCGAATACTGGATTGGTGCGCAAATCCTACGCGACCTTGGCTGCAAGTCGCTCCGCCTTTTGACCAACAACCCTGAGAAGGTGTACGGTCTTGACGGCTTTGGTCTCAAGGTTTTAAAGCGAGAGCCGATTGAGATTGCCGCACAGGACTACGACAGGTTCTATTTGAAAACAAAAAGGGATAAGATGGGGCATATTTTTACAGAAAAGCTATAAGGTAAACTTTCTGCACGAAAGTTTCCTCATCTATCACCGTGGTTAATTCCTGCGCACTGCTCGGAATTAACCTACTTGCTCAGGGGCATATTTTTACAGAAAAACTATAAGGTAAACTTTCTGTACGAAAGTTTCCTCATCTATCAGCGTGGTCATTTCGACAAGCTCCATGACAGTATGCACCGAACTGCTGCTCGGCTACGACTGTTCATTGTACAGCGCCTTTGCCTCATCGTAGCTTTTTGGCTTGCCCCAGACAAAGCCTTGAATAAAGTCGCAGTTGTGCTTTTTCAAAAGCTCAAGCTGCTTTTCGTTCTCAACGCCTTCAGAAATCACCTCGCAGTTCATGATGTGCCCCATGTAGATTACGGAATCAACCATGTCCATTACGTTTGAGTTGCTTTCTATGTCATCTATGAGGCTTTTGTCAATTTTAAGCAGGTTGATGGGAAGTTTCATCAGCTTTGCGATTGACGTGTAGCCGGTTCCAAAGTCGTCAAGCGCAATCTGAACTCCCAGCGCTTTCAGCATGTTGATGTTCTCAACGGTGGTTTCCATTGAATCCGAGAACGAGTATTCGGTAATTTCAATCTCAAGGTTTTTAGGCGGGAATTTTGTTTCTTCCAGCATTGCCTTTATGCGGTCGGCAAAATTCTTGCTTCCTATATTCTTTGCAGAAACATTGATTGAGATTATGCAGTCCTTTCCGGTGCTTCCCAGAATCGGCTTGAATTCCGTCATGGCGCGGCGAAGGACGTAGTCGTCAATTTTCATGATAAGGCTTGTCTTTTCTGCGGCAGGAATAAAATACCCCGGACTTACAATCGTTCCGTCTGGCTTTTTGCAGCGAATTAGCGTCTCAAATCCGCGTAGCTTCTTTTCGCCGGTGGTGAATTGCGGCTGGTACACAAGGTAGAACCAGTTGTTTTCAAGCGAGTCCTTTATAAGGAATTCTGCTTCCTTCTGCTTCTGCTCCTGATTTTCCATTTCCTCTGTGAACACGCACAGCTTGCAGTCAGGGTTACGCTTTGTGGCAAACAGAGCCGCTTCCGCATTTTTCAAAATTTTTGAGGCGTTGTATGTGGCGGCTTTTTTTGCGTCCGCATAGGCAAGACCTGCGCAAAGCGTTACGGTGCAGTTTCGTTCCAATGTTTTATCGGTGTTGTCTGCCGCAGGAATTTTTATGACCTCGGCATTTAAAACCTCGCTGAGCCTGGTTTCCGGCGGAACAAAGGAGTCGTCGCCCGCGTGATGATGTGCCGGGTCAGGAAGTGCAAACAGAATTGCATACGTTGCGCCGGTAATCTTAAAGATAATGTCATTTTTTGAAAGAACGCCCGAAAGTTTTTTGGCAATGCGCTCAAGAATGTAGTCGCCAATCTGAATTCCAAAAATGTCGTTCAGTTCCTTGAAGTCCTCAACCTCGATGCACGCAAGACAGAACGGCTTTTCATGACTTATGACGGCAGAAACTTCCTCGACGTAGCTTCGCCTGTTTCTAAGCCCAGTGATGAAGTCCGTGCGGCTGTTCTGCTCAGATTTTTTATAGAACGAATAGATGATTGCGATTGTGATGATTGAAAAGACAATGTTAAAAATACCCGGCAGCGAAGAAAAATCCTGAAAGCGTACAATTCTTAGGAAGGCAAATAGAAGGGCAAGCAACGTAAGGATAATAGCCGTAACCATTCCCTTTCTATAAGCAATCAAAACCATAAGAATACATAGTATCGAACGTGAACTGCTTATGATTCCCTGAATCGCAAGCGACGGCAAAATAAAATTGCCAAGAACAAAATCTGTGTCGTCATAATATTTTCCGATGTAGTAAGACAACAGACTCCCAAGAAGACTAAAAAAGACACAAAGCAAGAATCCGATTTGTTTTTTAGAAAATCTATTCATAGCCATGCAAAAATTATACGGTAAGAGTTTAAAAATCTCAAATTAAAAGCAAAGGACAAAAAATCCGCGAATGACAAAAAATCCGCGCGTCAGATTAGCCTTCGGCAATGCTTATCAGCTTAAGGTCGCCAAGCTGCTTGAGCGTGGCAGTAAGCTGCTCAAGGCTGTAGTTCTTGGGAATTTTTACGATGAACCGAAGCGTCAGTTCCTCTGTCTTGAGCGAATGCTCCATGTTCATGTCCTGGCGCACCAATCGGGCGGCGGAAACAGCCTTTTCAATCTCGGAAATTTTTATGTTGCCGCTTGCATACACCAGCGTAAGAATTTTTGTTTTTTCGGCGGGAAACATATGACCTTCCGCAATGCCAAGCAGCACCAGACACAGAATAGAAGTAACGAGCGTTGTTCCTGCAATAAAGTACGCGCCAATTCCGCACGCAAGCCCCATCGCGCACGCCGCCCAGATGACCGCCGCAGACGTTATGCCGCGGATATTCATTCCCTGATGAATGAACGCGCCGCCACCAATAAAGCCAATACCGGTTACAACGCCCGCCGCAATACGCGTAGGGTCGCCCGGCACGGCGCTTTTTTCTGCCATGATATACGAAATCATTCCCATCGCCATAGACGAGATGCTTATAAGAACGAGCGTGCGGATTCCCACGGAATGAAACCGCCGCTTGCGCTCAATTCCCAAAAAAAGCCCGCACAAAAAAGAAGCGGCAAGCTTTACAAGGCAGTCCACATAAAAATTCTCAAAAACGTACATGCCACTATTTTAGCACAAAAGCCAAAAATGCGCTTTTTAAAACGAAAAAAGCTCGTTCTGTCCGTTCCTAAAACTGAACTGAACCGCCTGATGCACCTCGTCTCCGGGCAACGCGCCGCCAATCAAAAACGGCGAGGCGGGATTATGATTCCTCATGTTCTGCATGACCTTCGCGCGGTCGGAATTTGCATAGCAGTAACGGCAAAAATGCGCGCAGGAATTGTAGGCTCCAATGTCAAAGCCAAGATAGCAGGCGCATTCAGCGCGCGGAGCCTTGTGCGGCGGAACCGTAAGCGCCGTGTGCAGCGCCCTTTGCATGACCGCCTGCGTCATGCACCCCGAAACGTCCACGCCGTATGAACGCAGCTCCTGGTCTGAAATTTTGCTTTGCCCGCACAGCGTAAGCCGTATGCCGTATCCCGCCGCAATTTTTGAAAGGCGTTCTGCCAAAAAACGCTGGTCGTCTGCGCAAACCTCGCGCAAACCGGGAAAATTCTTTTTTACCTTCTCGTACAGCTCCACAAAGCTGAACACGCACGTTTCTGTAAAGCTAGAAAGCGCAGCGCACATTTTTTCAAAGCTTTTAAGGTGCTGGTCGCGCGTGTACTTTTCATGAATCATAATGGGGTCGTAGCGCCAGATGCAGGAATCCTTGCCGCACCGTGCCGATATTTTTTTGAACGCGTCTATCACGTCGATTTTGTCTGGAACGCCAGGCTCAATTCCCTTGCCATACGGCGTAATCGTAACATACCATAACTGCCCGAACGCGCTAAGTTCGTCCAGATGCGTCACAAGAGGAATGGGATTTTTGGTGCAAAAGACGATTAAATCAACAAGCTGCGGATTCAGTTCGTAGCGCGTTACGGCTTTTTCGTTGTACGGATTGCGCACAAGCACGTAGCCTTCGCGAAGCCGGTTGCAGAACCATTCAGAGTAGAATGCCGGAATGTCGGTTCGGTTTCCGGTATGAAGAATCATCAGCGCCCGCCAAGCCAGTCAAGAATTTTTGCGTCGCGTGCCGCCTGAGCGCGTGAATCGCTATCGTTCTGAACGCCGCTCCTGTCTGCGCCGGTTCCGCCCGCACACAGCAAGCGCCGTACGTATTTTCCAAGAATGTCGTTTTCCAAGTTCACTATGTCGCCCTGTTTTTTTGTAAGCAGCGTCGTTTCCTCGCCGGTATGCGGAATGACGCTCACGGCAAATTCCTGGTCGCTCACCGTGGCAACCGTAAGGCTGATTCCGTCAATCGCGATGGAGCCTTTTTCCACAATCAGATTCAGAATGTCCGTTGAAGCAGCAATATGCACCCAAACGGCGTTTTCTTCCTTTTGAATTCGGACGATTTTTCCCGTTCCATCAATATGACCGCTCACAATATGACCGCCAAAACGACCGTCCGCCGCCATGGCTCGCTCAAGATTCACGCCGCTTCCGCTCTGCAAAAGTCCAAGATTGGTGCGCCGCACGGTTTCTGCCATAACGTCCGCCGTAAAAAAATGGTCATCAAGAGAAGTTACCGTAAGGCACACGCCGTTTACCGCAATGCTGTCGCCTATTTTTGTTCCCGCAAGCACCTTGTGCGCCACAACCTGCACGCTGCCCGAATGCCCGCTGAGCGCGATTTTTTTGATTTTTCCAACTTCTTCTATAATTCCAGTGAACATATCAGCAGTGTAGCCTAAAAATGAACAAAATAAAAGAACGCTGAACGGCGCGGCATAGAAATCAATTTCATGGGAAGATGCAAAAAAATAGCGCAAAGGAGAAGTTGCAGCCTTCAAAAACACCCATTTTTGCTGCCGCGTAAGCGGCAAAGTTTATAAGTTCCAAGGCAAAAATGCGTGTAGCAAGCTAGCTTGCGTTTTTGAAGGATGAACTTCGACTGAAAGCTATTTTTTAATACTTATACATCAAAAATTGATTTCCATGACGGCACGGTCAGTTTAAAAAGTACAGCCGGGCATCGTCGGGAAGAAAAATCCAGTATGAGCCACCGGAGTCCACCCATGCGGAATCGGATTCATTCCAAAAGCCCAGCAGCACGCGCACCGTACACCATGCGCCGCTTATGCTGCCAATCACCTCTTGTTTTTCCACGGTCTGAATGCAAAGCTTAAGTCCGCCTTCATGCAGAATGGGCGTATATAGAACGGCGGAATCGTCAAACGAGGGCGCGGAACGGAGCGAAACCGGCGTATAAAGCCGCACGGAATCCCCAGCCTGCACCTGTGGCGCACAAAATGCAAAAGAATGTATGAAAAATGCGGCGGCACAAAGCAATATACGGATTTTTTTCATGCGGAGGGCGCTCCTATAGTTTTTTGCTGGCGTTGAATTCAAGAAGAACGTCGTCTCCAAAGCGGCGCACGTTGCAAAGCGTAAAGCCAAAGGCTTCCGCCGGAACACAAACGCCCGCCCCTGCAACAGGAGACTTTCCTGCACCGCCAAAAATTTTTGGCGCAACAAACGCATACACATGGCTTACGATTCCCGCATTGAGCGCTCCGTAATTTACCTCACCGCCGCCTTCTATCAAAACGCTGTCTATCTTACGCTCGCCCAGCGCCTGCATAAGCACTCGCAAATCCGGCTTTCCGTCCGCGTCAGGGGCAAGCACCAGAACTTCGGCTCCGGCTCGCTCCAAATCGGCTTTTTTTTGCGCAAACCGCTCGTCCCCTGATTCGCAAGCCACAATGAGCGTGGCAAACTGCGCCGCCGTTTTTACGATGGCGCTTTCCATTGGAATCCGCAGGGCGCTGTCCAGAATAACGCGGAGCGGCTGCGAAGCAAGCTCGCCGTCCGGCAATCGGCACGTCAAAAGCGGGTCGTCCGCAAGCACCGTACCGATTCCCGCAAGAATTGCCGCATAGCGGTTTCTAAGCCTATGCACGAACGCCCGGCTTTGCTCGCCGGTAATCCATTTGGACGCACCGGTTTTTGTGGCAATTTTACCGTCCGCCGTCATCGCATATTTGAGCGACACAAAGGGCGTTCCTTTTGTAATGTAGTGAAAGAATATGGGATTCAGCGCGTCGCATTCCTCGCGCAAAAAATCCTCGCAAACCGTTATGCCATGCGCACGAAGATATTCATTTCCTTTGCCATGAACGAGCGGGTTAGGGTCGCGGGAACCAACTATCACGCGGGTAACTCCGGCTTCCACCAGCGCATGGGAACAAGGCGGCTGCTTTCCAAAGTGCGCGCACGGCTCAAGCGTAACATACGCCGTTGCACCATGAGCGGTGTTTCCACGGCGCGCGCAGTCTGCAAGCGCCTCCCGTTCCGCATGAAGAGCGCCATACTTGTGATGAAAGCCTTCTCCAATTATAGCGCCATCCTTTACAAGAACTGCGCCCACCAGCGGATTAGGATTCGTCCAGCCTTCGCCGCCGCGTGCAAGCTCAATCGCCCGCCGCATAAAAAATTCATCGCATTCACAAAAAGCCGCACCGCTCATTTTGCTCATCTATAAAACTCCAAGACCGAACAGCGCAAAGTCGCCCTTGCACGGGTCATCCTGCCAGATTTTTTTCAGCTCATTCGTAATAAGAACCGCCGTCCTAAAGCTTGCCGGGCAGCGGTCGCCTACCATGCCAAACCGACGCGCCTCCTGAAGCACGTGCGTGTCCAGCGGAATAATCAGGTCGGACGGTGAATACCACGTCCATAAACCCAAATCCACCGGGGAATTCCGCCGCACCATCCACCTAAGGAACATGTGAAGCCGCTTGTTCGCGGAATTTTTGCCCCTGGGAACGATGGCACAGTCAGCGAACAAATCCGCAAACACGCCGCAGATGATTTCCGCAGGAAGTACGCTCGTTGCGCACGCCGCAGCTTTTTCAACCGCCGGCATACCGTTATAGTGGGCAAGACGCTTCTTGTAGTCATGGCGCACGCGCTCGCCCAGCGAACCGGAACGCAAAATGCCCTGCAAGGCACGGAATAACGCCTTTAGGTCGGTGTATGAATAAAAGCGGTAGAATTTTTCTGCATCATCGCTTTTTCCGCAAAAATCCGTCTCAAACGCGCCGCTCGTAAGCCACTCGCAAATTCCGCCGCGCCTGTCCGCACAATCAAGAATCATGCGGATTTTAGGAATGAACTGTTTTCGGTTCCCAAAGGAAAGCATTGCCGTAATAAAAAGTGCCGCCTCCTGTTCACGCACGGAACTATACCACGTCATGAACTGGCTTGGATCTTCATCCTTAAAATCCGTCGTCTCAAAACGCTCCGCAAGAAGCCGCAAATTTTCCTTCAGTTCCTCTGTCATTCCCTGTTCCATGGGCTTATGCCCTAAAAAATACGGCGGCGAACCTTTCATTCCGCCGCCGCAATATTATTCACCATCACGTTTTTTAAGATAGCTTTTAACAAAATCCATGATAAAATCCACGGTTCCGTCTATGCCCAGCTTGCCGGAATCGATGCACAAGTCGTATGCGCTGGCATCGCCCCACTTGGACTGACAGAAGTAGTCGTGGTACGCGCGTCGCTTTTTGTCATGGCGCTCAATCGTGCGCACCGCAGTCTGCGCGTCCATATTGCGTTTTTCCATAACGCGCTTTACCTTCGTGTCCAAATCGCCACGAATAAAGATTTTGAGAACGTCCGAAATTCCGGTAAAAATCTCATCGGAACAGCGTCCAAGAATAACAAAGGAATCCTCATCCGCAGCCTTGTGCTTCAAAAGCGTGAACTGCATTTCCGCAATGTTCAGTTCCGGAGAATTGGAATATCCTCGCACCGTTCTGCTGAAAAACATTTTCTTTGGTGCCTCATCATATTTTTTCAGCGTGTTCGTATCAACATTTTTTATGTTCGCAATTTCTTCCAGAAGATTCCTGTCAAAAAATTCAATGTCCAGCTTTTCTGCAAGCTTGCGTCCTATCTCATGACCACCGCTTCCGTATTCGCGGCTGATAGAAATGATTATCTGTTTGTTCATAGTGCACCCCCAGAGCGAGATTTCAATACTATAAGTATCGCACGAAAATACAGATTGTGCTAATTAATAATACAATAATTGTTGCTGGAGCCGAAATTTTGCAGTATTCTGCCCAGCCAACGGGGTATCCGGCCTTAATTGCAACGGAGGTTCCCACTACATTCGCACTTGCGCCAATCGGCGTTCCGCTTCCGCCTATGTCTGTTCCCATAGAAAGCGCCCACGCCATAACAGGAAGGCTTACGCCGGTTGCCGCCGCCAGCGACTGAATGACCGGTACCATCGTTGCGGCAAAGGGTATGTTGTCTATGAACGCCGACGCGATTGCCGAAACCCATATGATAATCGCAATCATCATGTAGACATTGCCGCCCGACACCTTGCCAATAAACAGCGCAATCAGCTCAAGAATGCCGGTCTGCTCCAGTCCGCCAACCACAACAAACAGACCAATAAAAAAGAGCAGGGTAGGCGTGTCCAGCTTTCTAAAAATCTCGCCCACGTGCTTTCCGGCGGCAATAATTGTAATGATGGCAATGCCCAGCCCAATTGTCGCCACAGAAAGATGCGTGCTTGCATGCGTTACCAAAAGAATGACGGCAAGCCCAAAGATAATGCAGCTTACCACAAAGCCTTTTTTGTCCGTGATTGCGGAACTTGGCGTTGGAAAGCGAGACGTGTCTATATTCTGCTCCTTTGGCGCAACTACCTTTCGGCAAGTAAGATAAAAATAAGCGACCGTAAAAAGCAGCCCGATGACCGCGATAAGACCGGTGTTCACAACGAAGTCGGCAAATGAATAGCCTAGCGATGTTCCGATGATGATGTTCGGCGGATCACCGCACATTGTGGCAGAGCCGCCAAGGTTGGCGCAAAAAATTTCTGCAAGAATCATGGGAATTGGATTGAAGCCCAGCAACGACGAAAGCTCAACCGTAACCGCCGCCAAAAAAAGGATGACTGTAATGCTGTCTATGAACATGGCAAGCACGAACGACATGAACATGAACGTTATGAAAATCGGAATGACCTTGTAGCGCACAGCCTTCGCAAGGCACATGCACAGCCACCTAAAAAAGCCTACGCGTGCCATTCCTTCAACCATGACCATCATGCCAGCTATAAAGATAATCGTAGCCCAGTTTATGCCGGTAGATTCAGATTCCGAGGTGGAATACCAAAAGCCTGGCGTAAAAATGCTGTGCACGTTCAGCGTCTGTTTTATTGCAAGCAGACTGTCATATTCCTTTCCAAAAAAATGGCTGTCTATCTGCATTCCAAGCCCAAAGACCAGGGCAAGCGTCAGCGCCGCGCATACAAGCGTTACATACTGACGCGGAAATATCTCAGTGATGATAAGCGCGAACATCACAAGGAAAATCGATACGGCTAAAATCTGAGCAAGCAAAATTTACCTCCTATAAAAATACAAGAAGATTGTTTCAACAATCAATTGTATTTTTACGCTGTTCCGCAATGTAATGAGGAACGGCAGTTGATGTGCAAGTTTGCAAGGCAAGTTGTCAGAGATAAAAACTGACGCTATCTCAGGCAGTTTTTATCTTGCCTCCTTGCAGAAAAAAAAGGCAACAAACGACCTGGTCATTCATTGCCCTCTTGCATTTGCATTATACCGTCTGGAAAAATTAGTTACAAGCGAATTTGAGGGGTGAATCAGGGCAAACGCATTAGTTGTTATGATTTAATAATCCGAGGGAAAGTTGTACTCTA